>Ga0209379_10000114_pt1 | contig 103634 bp, 101 predicted proteins | sample tdDd001_FD_187124 | JGI IMG/M metagenome (GOLD analysis project Ga0209379, IMG submission 187124) | Marine sediment microbial communities from the Atlantic coast under amendment with organic carbon and nitrate - tdDd00.1 (SPAdes)... | ecosystem: Environmental > Aquatic > Marine > Coastal >...
TCAGTTCAACGGTCTTCATCTTCTCACCAGAAGAGAGTGCGTTGTACAGCAGTGGCACAGCTTTGTTTAGCGACACAGTAAACTGGAATGGTTTGTGAACACGTTGACCAGAAGGCTGACCAGATTGCGGGTCAGTTGGTACTGTTACAACGTGGTCAAACTTTTGAACCAGCATCTCATCTTCGTGACCTTCAACGTAAGAGTCACCGATAGAATCCGCAGTACACGCACCTGCAGTGATAAGACCCTGAGTTTCACCGTCGATAGAGATATAACATGGAGTTGGCATAGTAAAATCCTTATGGTTTGGGTGTAAAAACACCTAACCCTAAGTCAAGAACTGTGCCAAAATGAAAAGTTATATATTTCAACAATTTAAGTGTTTGTTAATATACGAGCTGAGCAACTTTTTGCTCGAATCGAGCAAGATCTTGCTCAAATCAAGCAAGATCTTGCCCAGAAGCAACAAGTGTACCGAGGCGCTTGATGGTGTTCACATATTATGAAAAAAACATCTTCTCTTGCTATTAAGGTCGCGAAGAGGGCACCGAATACTTGTGCCCGTTAGCCTGTAATTAAGGCAAGATTTTGTAAACTTTTGTAGGCGGCGGTCTGGCGCTCGATAGGCTTGCAAATAGAGAGCAGGTCGTCGATAAAGTGGCCTAATGCTCTGGCTTCCACTTTGCGCACACCGCGCTGCTGGGTTTCGTTCAGGTAGTCGTAGATGCTGGCGGCACCAAAATCACCAAATATCATTTCCCCCTGCTCATTGATCAACACATTGTGCGCGTAGAGATCGCCATGACACACTCGGTTGTCATGGAGATGGTTGAAGACGTCCAGCATCTGATCGACGATCTTCTCTATCTGTTTGACTGAGAGGGTGAAATCAGGTTTGAACACATCGCGAGTACAGGTTTCCAGCGTCGGAGGCTGGCCTAAATTAAAGTAATCATCTGGGATTAACTCCATCACTAACGCCAGATAATCCTGTTCATTAACCTGAGCAATGGATTTGACCAGATTATGGTGCAGTCCGGTTTGGAGACAAGCCTGAAGTTCATCACACGGGTAGCCGTCGCTGGTCACCTCGCCTTTGAATACTTTCACTGCCACCTTAGAAGGGAAATCGAACTCAGGGTTTAACCAGTCGGCATGAGAAATTACCCCGGATGCTCCCTGACCCAATACCTGATTGATCTGGTAGCTGTCTGAGCTAACTTGTGGGACGGTTTGTTGTTGGGTTAAACGTTCGCAAAATGGATTTCCAGCAAAGGCCATCCAGGCAAGCTTAGGTAACTGAAGTAAAACATCAGGGAAAGCTTCAAGTTGGTTGGCAGAGAGACGAACCAGCTCAAGGTTGAGCAGATTGCTGAAACTGTCAGGTAGTGACTTGATGTTGTTGCCAGCCAGCGCCAGTTTTTGCAGGCGTGGGCGATAACCCAGTGACTCAGGTAATTGAGTAATTTGGTTGTCGGTCAAAATTAGCCAACGTAATTGTTCTGGTAGCGACTCTTCACCAACGCGCACGATCTGGTTACTCTTAAAGCCGACCATTTCCAGCTGTTTACACTGACCCAATACTAGCGGCAGGCGTGTAAAGCGATTGTTGGAAGCAAAGACGATCTTCAAATTAGTTAGCTTCGTTAGCCACTGAGGCAGGTCACTTAAAAGGTTGTCAGACACATCGAGTATTTCTAACGTGTCGGCCAGGGTTAGAATTTCCTGTGGTAACTCAGTGAGTTGACCACGAAGCTGGAGGCGTTGGATTCCGGCTAACTCGCCGCTTTTAAGTTGTTCTACTGTGTGCAAACTGGCTGCCTATTCTGCTCTGTGAATGAAAAAAGAGCGCGTATTCTACGCAGATTGACAGATAAAGGCGAGGTCAACAGTAGCGGAGTCGTTCGCCGAGCGCAGACGCACTCGGCCGTTCATGAGATTGTTGGTCACTGTTGTAGATTAAGCTGGCGAAAGCTAAGGAGTGACAGCAGTGCAAAGAACGCTGGGTCACTCCAACCAAAGCCGACAAAGATCCCTGTCAATCCAGCATAACCTGTGATGGCAACACCAAGAATATTGGTAACTAGCAGAGCTTTTAGCAGTTGTTTAATCGTCTCTGCATGTTCTACGTTTCTCAAAAACAGACTTACTGCTGCGACACCACCAAGAAAGATACTGGTGTGCTGAGAAAGGAAGTAAGCATACTGGTCATTAATCTCTACGCCGTACATTGGCCACATTATGGTTGGCACAAAGAATAGCGCCAGGGCAAAGACGGTATAGATAGCGCCATGAATGGTAAAAAATAGTTTGTTGTTCATAGTGAGTCCTTAACGGCTTACTGGGCCGTGATTGATGTCGGTTAGCGGTTGGTTCACATCGAAGATGATCCCTCTGACTTGCGGCACTCCCATCTGTCTGAGTCGCTCTGCATGCATCTTCAGGTAGTTGCTAGCGGTGACTTGGTCTTCGAACAAATAGATGCCCCCACCGAGCTTTTCAACCTCACTTTCGGTCCATATCTTCCAAATTAGCCCCGGCTCCTGATTGATTGACTCAGCCAGCTCAACCAATGCCTTAGACATCTCTTCACCCATCGGGCCGTGATATTCAAAATCAACTTGTAGTAGTTTCATCTCATCTTCTCTATCTGTTTTCGCACTGTCTGTGCCGTTGTTTGATGGCGCTATTGTTGTCTATATAAATTGAACAGAAAAGTTCATAATATTGTGTGTATATGTCTAAAAAACTGACAGGTTGAGTGATGAGATTGAAAAGCACACTTGAGCAATGGATGACTCTGCAAGAGGTCGATAGAGCGGGGAGTATTCAGGCTGCCGCGTTGTCTCTCAATAAGAGTCACACCACGTTGATTTACGCGCTTAAAAAGCTTGAAGAGCAAATGGGTGTGAAGCTGGTGGAAGTGAAGGGCAGGCGTGCCACTATTACTGAGCATGGTAAGTCATTACTTCGCCGGGCAAGCAGTATGCTAGAGCAGGCGAGAGAGCTAGAGGATTTGAGCCAGCAGATTTCTGCGGGTGTTGAATCTGAAATTACGATTGCTATCGATCACCTGTGTGATCCGACTTTGCTCTATCAGCCGATGGCACAATACCTTCAGCGTAACAGCATTACTTCGATTCAGGTGGTGGAAACGTCGCTAAGTAAAACCAGTGAAATGGTCACAACTGAGCAGGCGGATATTGCGATTATTACTTTACCTGTTACCAATTATCCGGCGCAGGTTTTGTCTGCCACTAACATGATTCCTGTGGTCTCAAGTAAGCACCCACTTGCGAAGCAGGATAATGTTTGTATGGCTGATTTTGCCACCCACTGTCAGGTAGTGGTACGAGATCTCGGCGCTGATGTTGCTGAGCGAAGAGAACAAAATGTCGGTTGGTTAAAGGCAAATCAAAGAATTACTGTCGATAATTTTGACCATGCGTTTCGCGCGATAGAGCAGGGAGTTGGCTTCTGTCGCCTTCCTGAACATGTTGTGGCCAAGAGAAATTATGGTCAGCTGACCGTGTTGGACATTGAGCATAATGCTAAGTATCAAGTGCCGCTGCATATCACTCTGCCAAAGGGGGCGAAAACGGGTCCTGCCGCAAGATGCTTCTATGATTTGGTACTAGAGACGGTAAGGTAATCGTTATGGTTAAAAGATTTTCATAACAGTGAGTAATTACTTACAACCACCTGTTTACGATTGACCCACACGAAAAGTGACCTGTCACACGAAGCACAAATTTGCTGCGGTGAGCCCGCTACAAATTGGTTCTGATATGCGATATTCCACGCAATAAAGAGACTTCTTAGTACGGTAACAGAGATGAGAACAGAAAAAGACAAGATGCTGGCGGGAGAGCCTTACGATGCATGGGATAAGGAACTCTACAACGAGCGTATAGAGTGTCGTAAGACCTTGCAGGCTCTCAATAACAGTATTCCCGATACCGATGAGTGGCGAACAGCGATCGATCGGTTGATCCCAGATTCGAAACAGGCCTACCTTGAGCCGCCGTTTCGCTGTGATTACGGTTCGAATATCAAGTTGGGTAACAACTTCTACGCTAACTTTAACTGCGTGGTTCTTGATGTTGCTGAGGTACATATTGGTGACAATGTGCTGTTTGCACCCAATGTACAAATCTACACTGCAGGTCATCCACTGGATGTTAAAGGCCGCGTCGAAGAAGGTGTCGAGTTTGGTACACCCATTACCATTGGCGACAATGTCTGGCTTGGTGGCGGTGTGATTGTTTGCCCGGGCGTGACGATTGGAGCGAACAGCGTGATTGGCGCGGGCAGTGTGGTGACTAAAGATATCCCGGCCAATGTTGTTGCGGCGGGCAATCCATGTCGGGTACTTAAACCTATCGAGCAGCAATAAGCGGGTTTATATCGATGCCATGGTTGAGTCTATGGCATCGAACTTTCCTTGTTACTTTTCACTCGCTTCAGCAATCAGTATTTTTCGCAATAATCCCGCTAACTGGTCTTGCTCGTCAGAGGTCAACACGCTGATCATGTTATCGAGATTATCTACATGATCGTTAAGCGCAGCATCTACAAGACTCACCCCTTTTTCAGTCAGAACTACCTTACAACTGCGTCTGTCCTGCTCACTGAAGATTCGTTCGACTAAACCATCCTTAACCAATTTTTCCAGACGCGTGCTGACTGCGCCGGAAGAGAGCATCAGGGTTTTATACAGTTCGGTAGGAGTACAGCCTGTCGGGGCACTGCGACGCATGGTGGCTAAGATATCAAATTCAATGCTGCTTAGATCATGCTGTTTGAATACCGTATCCATCTTTGCTTTCCAGCTGTTGCTGGTACGGCGCAATCGTCCGACAACGCCCATAGCTGAACAGTCGAGATCCGGTCTGACGTTTTTCCACTGAGTAAGAATGGTATCCACGTTGTCCGCTGACATTTTTATCTCCCACATAAATATCTTTTTAAAAAGATACTTGATCATGAGTTAGATCTCCATTACTTTAATAAAAGTATCTTTTGCAAAAGATACTTTTATTTGAGATTGATTGGAGCTGGATGATGAACGGAATTGATCAGGTAAAGACCATTGTTTTGACTGCCATCGCGCCTGTGGTGTGGGGCAGTACCTATATCGTAACGACAGAGATGTTGCCGCCAGAGAGTCCGCTACTGGCGTCTACTATTCGTGCCTTACCCGCCGGGTTGTTATTGGTATTGCTGGGAAACATGTTACCAAGTCGAGCGTGGTTACTGCGTCTTGCGTTACTGGGCTTTCTCAATATCGGCCTGTTCTTCTACTGCCTGTTTTTCGCTGCGACCTATTTGCCAGGTGGCATGGCGGCGATGGTGATGTCTGTTCAGCCAGTGATTGTGATGCTGCTGAGTTGGAAGTGGCTTAAGTCTGAGCTTTCATCATTACAGCTTTTCGCCAGTGTGGTCGGTATGGCAGGAATCTCTCTGTTGGTGGTCAACAGCTCTGCGCAATTGAGTATGGCTGGTCTGATCGTTGCCACAATCGGCACATTGAGTATGGCAAGTGGCGTTGTGTTAACCAAAAAATGGGGCAGGCCACAGGGTATGACACTGATTAACTTTACTGGTTGGCAGTTGTTATTTGGTGGCCTGATGTTACTCCCGGTGGCCTTATGGGTTGAAGGTATCCCTCAACAACTGACAGCGACAAACTACCTCGGCTATCTCTATCTGAGCGTAATAGGTGCGGTACTTGGTTACTTCCTATGGTTTCGTGGCATAGAAAAACTGCCGCCTATTTCCGTCTCGTTCCTCGGTTTTCTCAGTAGCGTCTCGGCCTGTATTTTAGGCTACCTGGTGCTAGGGGAAACGTTAACTGGTTTACAACTCCTCGGTGCGGCAAGCGTGTTGCTCGCCATAGTCCTTGCAGCTCCACGAGGCAATAAATCAACTCATCAAGCATCGTTATCTGAAACTTTGAAAAGGATTTAATATGAACATTACAATTGTTGCTGGCAGCCAGCGTGCAGACTCACAGAGTGTTAACGTCGCTCATTACTTGAAATCACTGGCTCTAGACCATTTTGATCGAGCCGATGTGCTCGACCTCCACCAATTGGATCTGCCTTTGTGGAACGAAGGCGTCTGGCAAGGAACAGATGAGTGGCAGCAGTGGACGCCAATCGCTGAAACTCTTAAACAGTCTGATGCTGTGATATTAATTACGCCAGAGTGGCATGGCATGGCGACCCCAGCGTTGAAGAATTTCTTGCTACTTACTACCGATGATGAGTTGGCTCACAAGCCAGTATTGTTAGTAACGGTATCAGCAAGCGTTAATGGCGTCTATCCGATTAGTGAGTTGCGTATGACGGGAAGCAAAAACAATCATGCCTGTCTTCTTCCTGACCATCTTATTTTTAGAAACATTGAGCAGTTACTCACTGAGCAACATCAGTGCGCAGATCCTGCAATGCACCAGCGCAGTGAGTATACATTATCCCTGTTAGCCAGTTATGCCCGAGCGCTGGCTCCCGTCCATCGTGATATGGTTTCCGTTGGCAAGCCGTTCCGTTATGGTATGTAACTCAGGCTCTGTTTACAGTGTAAAAGCCAATATCAGATCTGATAACTAAATCGTGCTATACAAGGAAGTTGTGTCGATATCAGCAGAACTTTTCCTGCGTCAGCAACTGGGTACTTGGAGGGAATATGGACATTCCTAAGGTTAAAGAAACAGACTTGGAAGCGTTGAGCCAACTGGTGTCAGAGGTATCCAAAGTGGATGTCCTGCCCTTGTTCAATGCTCAGGGACAGCAGGAGTACAAGCAGCGTGTTGTACCTGATTTAGCCACAGCACTGGATGATGAGAAGTTTGTATCCGTTAAGGCGGTGGCAAATGGGAAAATACTCGGATTTGCTGCGCTACGCAGTGGTAACTACCTGACGCATTTGTTTGTTGCTAATGCAGCCCAGGGAACCGGAGTCGGGCGTGATTTACTCCGCTTTGTACTTCAGACGACGGATGCCAATGAAATAAGCCTGCGTTCTTCGGTGAACGCGGTTAATTTCTACCGTCATCATGGTTTTGTCGCGACGGGTGAAGAAGCGGATTTTAACGGGATTCGATTTGTCCCTATGTCCTTGATTGTTAGTGAGTAGAGTACGCAGCCTGAAGGATGAACAAAAAAGCCGCGGTCCAACTATTGGGGGTCAGTTCAAACCGCGGCTTTGTTAATTACTGGCTTTGACACTCGGCCGGTGCCGGACGATTTTGCCGGATGGCGAGAATCGCCTGTGGCAGCAACGACATGACAATCATGCCGATCATCAGGCTGTACTGGAATGGAGTGAAAGACTCTCCAAGTAAAACCAGTCCGGTTAAGATCCCGGCAATCGGGTTGGCGATACCACCGAAGGTAAAGTCGACCACTGACATACGTTGCAATAACCACACATACATGCCGTAGCCAAGTGCGGTATTTAAACCAACCACCCAAAGCAGACCTGACAGGTTGGTCATCGAAAAGTTGTGTGCGAGCGCCGCATATTTGGCTGGTTCCATTGCTGCCTGCACGCCAGCAGCAACAGAGAGAATTACGCCACCGAGAATCAGCTGCCATGTCAGCACTGTCCACCAGTGCATGCGGTTACCCAGTGATTTGGTCAGTGAGCTACCAACAACGATACACATAATGGCTGCCAGCATTGCTCCTAAGCCAATAGGGTTGAGGCTGATTGAACCTGGATCGAACAACATCCAGGCCAGAGCAATCAGGGTTGCGCCGCTGACTGCCTGAATTAACCCAGGTCGGCGTTTATTGATCAGCCAGTTATAAATCATGGCAAACACCGGCACTGAGATCATGCCGACCCCTGAAATCGCCGATGGCAGAGTCAGTGCCATAACGAAGATCAAACCAAAGAAGGTCGCAATGTTAATCAACCCAAGACTAAACAGGATCTGCCAGTCGCCTTTTTTCGGCAGGCTCGGTCTGAATGCCAACAACAGAAGTCCGGCTGGCAGTGCGCGAATCGCACCCAGCAATAGGGGAGGCCAGTCCGCAAGTGTGTACTGCGTGACCGCATAGGTGGTTCCCCAAAAGAATGCCGGAATCATGGCAAGTAGTATATTCATAATAACTATCTTTACGTTAAGATACTTTTGTGAGGAATGTACGCTTAAAATCGCTGTTTGTAAAGTATCTCTATGTTAAGATATTCGAAACAGCATTTTGTTACTGGAGACAAACATTCATGGACGCTATTGATAGAGTAGTAGAGCACTGGGCTAAGGAAAAGCCGGATCTAGAGACAGAGCCGATGGCCATAATGGGGCGATTGATGCGTATCGCTAAATATATGGAGACTGAAGTTGCTCAGCTACATAAGCGTTATGACCTAAAATTGGGTGAGTTTGACGTGTTGGCGACCCTGCGTCGAAGTGGACAACCATTTCGTCTGACACCGTCTGAACTGATTGATTCTATGATGTTAACCTCCGGCGCGATGACTAACCGCTTGGATAAACTGGAGTCGAAAGGGCTGATCAGCCGTGAACACAGCAAAGAAGATCGTCGTAGTGTGACGGTAGAGTTGACGCAGGATGGTTTTGTACTGATCGATAAAATTATCGAAGAGCACGCCGCCGTTCAGACCAAACTGGTTAAAGGCATGAATGCTAACCAGAAGAAACAAATGAACACATTACTGAAAAGCTGGCTAACCCAGTACGAGTAACTGTTCAGATGAATAAATAAAAAACGCCCTCAGATGAGGGCGTTTTTTATTATGGAGAGCGAGTTAAGAGATGGCTTCGTCACAGTAGAGCTGAGCGTGATCGATACCACCCAGAGCACAGTTCTCGTCAATGTCTGAAAGGTCACCACTGACACCGACCGCACCGAGAATGTTTTTTTCAGCATCGCGGATCAGCAAACCACCGGGAACTGGCACCATGTTGCCATGAGCTAAAACGTTAACAGCGGAGATAAACGCAGGACGATTATCTGCATCCTGAGCGAGTTTCCTTGACGAACAACCGAGCGCAAGCGCCCCCCAGGCTTTAGCAATTGCGATGTCTGGTCGCATCATACTAGAGCCATCCTGGCGTTGCAGGGAGATGAGTTTGCCCCCGCTGTCGAGAACAGCGACCGTAAGTGGTGCGCTTTTGTTCTTAGATCCTGCCTGAAAGGTACCATCAATGACGGACAGTGCTTGTTCTAGAGTTAAACTTCCCATGTTATCTCCTGTTAACGTTTACCAGCCTGACTCACACAATGTGAGCCAGTTAGGTATTACTCAGCTCCTTGTAGAAGCTGATAGCTTGGTAAGGTCAGGAAGGTGGCGAACTCTTTCGCTGTCGACAGCTCGAAGAAAAGGTCAGCGGTTTGTTCAAAGCGGCCAGCTGCGAATCGAGCTTCGCCCACTTCCTGTTTGATAGTGTCGAGCTCTTGGTACAACCATTGGTGGAAAAGCTCTTTAGTGAATGTTTGTCCGTCATCGAGATCGACGCCGTGATGAATCCATTGCCAGATATTGGCGCGTGAGATTTCAGCGGTTGCGGCATCTTCCATCAGACCATAGATAGGTACACAACCGTGTCCCTGAATCCAGGCCTCAATGTAATAGAGCGCGATACGAATATTTTTACGAACGCCCGCTTCATCGCGGCTACCTTCACATGGCTTAAGCAGCAGATCTGCTCCAATGTCATGAGTCGGGCTAACAAAGTCGAGCTGGTTTTGCTTACCGTCGAGATTTTTCTCAAATATCGACATTGCCAAATCAACCAGTGCCGGGTGAGCAACCCAGGTACCATCGTGACCATTGCGTGATTCACGCTCTTTATCTTCGATAACCTTAGCGGTTACTCGCTCCATTTCTGCTGGATCTTTGGCTGGAATAAAGGCTGACATACCACCCATCGCCAATGCACCGCGCTGGTGGCAGGTACGTACAAGCAGTTGGCTGTAGGCATTAAGGAACTCTTTATCCATACCGACCACGTGACGATCTGGCAGAATTCGGTCTGCGTGGTTTTTCAGAGTTTTGATGTAGCTGAAGATGTAGTCCCAACGACCACAGTTCATGGCAACGATATGGTCGCGCATGGCATACAGCATTTCATCCATCTGGAATACAGCAGGCAGAGTTTCAATCAGTACGGTCGCGCGAATCGTGCCGCGTTCCACGCCAAAGTACTCTTCAGTGAATGAGAACACATCGTCCCACCACTGTGATTCTTCCATGCTTTCCAGCTTCGGAATGTAATAGTAGACACCAAGGCCTTGCTCGGCGCGCGTCAGGTAGTTGTGATAGAAGTATAAGGCGAAATCCATCAAACAACCGGGGATCGGCTTATCTGCGTATTGAATTGATTGCTCCGGCAGGTGCAGGCCTCGCGGACGGGCAATCAGTAACGCAGGATCATCACTGAGCTGATAATGTTTGTTTTTTGCTTCATCGTGATAGCTGATGGTGCGAGCATTGGCATCGCGCAGGTTGATCTGACCTTGAACCATGTTCTCCCAGGTTGGGGAAGAAGCATCTTCAAAGCAGCACATAAACACTTTTGCGCCAGAGTTTAGCGCATTGATGACCATTTTACGGTCGATTGGGCCGGTAATTTCTACTCGGCGGTCTAATAGCTCAGGTGGCGGCGTGGCAACCTTCCAGCTTTTGTCTTGGCGAATTTGTTGCGTGTCAGTGCGGAAACCAGGCAGTTCTCCGGCATCATAACGCTGTTGTTGTTGTTCGCGGGCTTGCAGTAGTGCATCTCTGCGAGGTGCAAATTTCTCTACGAGTTTGGTTAGGAAAGAGAGTGCCTCTTTTGAAAGGATGGCTTGGAATTCTGGGTTGTCCGTATTACCAACTACGCGCAGACAGGCAGTCTCTTCTCTTTCTGCTACATCGTTCACACTCATTGTTTGTCTCCTTTAAACAATATCGAATGATTTTGTGTACAAAATTAATCTTTCACGAATACTTATATTTCAATTCATGTAAACAATCAAAGGGTATTTAACATTTATTTTTCATTTGCTCACTTGTTCAATTATTTTTATGTAAAGATATTTTATATAAAGCAATGATTTCTAGGCTTTTCGGGGTAAGTGATCGCTTAAAGTAAATGCTCTATGTTGAAAAAATGTTGCAATTGGGGGTTGCCAAATTCTGAATTTGATTCATAGTACACAAAGTATCTTTGAATTGTATACAATCGAAATGGAGGTTCGCATGGCAAAGATGAAGGCAATTGAAGCAGCGGTAGAAGTGTTGAAGAAGGAAGGTGTAGACATTGCCTTCGGCGTCCCTGGCGCAGCCATCAACCCAATGTACGCAGCAATGAAAAAGCTTGGTGGAATCGATCATGTTCTAGCGCGTCACGTGGAAGGTGCGTCGCACATGGCTGAGGGTTACACCCGCACTAACCAAGACAACATTGGTGTCTGTATCGGTACATCTGGCCCGGCGGGTACAGATATGATCACAGGTCTTTACTCAGCGTCAGCTGATTCAATTCCAATCCTGTGTATTACAGGACAGGCGCCTCGTGCTCGCCTGCATAAAGAAGACTTTCAGGCAGTTGATATCGAGTCGATTGCTAAGCCTGTCACCAAATGGGCAACAACAGTACTTGAACCAGCTCAGGTGCCACGTGCATTCCAGCAGGCGTTCCATCTAATGCGCTCGGGTCGTCCGGGTCCGGTTCTTATCGACCTGCCTCTGGATGTGCAGCTAACGGAAATCGAATTTGATATCGATACTTATGAACCGTTAGAAGCGTATCAGCCAAAAGCGACCCGCGCTCAGGTTGAGAAAGCGATGGAAATGCTGTGTGAATCAGCGAAGCCAGTGATTGTTTCTGGTGGTGGTGTCATTAACGCTGGCGCAGAAGAGTTGCTACAGCAATTCGCAGAGATCACTGGCGTACCAGTAATCCCTACGTTAATGGGCTGGGGTTCAATCGCCGACGATCACGAGCTAATGGCAGGGATGGTAGGTCTGCAGACTGCGCACCGTTATGGTAACGCAACGCTACTTGAATCTGATTTTGTATTTGGTATCGGTAACCGTTGGGCAAACCGCCACACAGGTTCACTGGATGTCTACACCAAAGGCCGTAAATTTGTTCACGTAGATATCGAGCCGACTCAGATTGGTCGAGTGTTCTGTCCAGATTTAGGCATCGTATCTGACGCTAAAGCCGCGCTAGAGCTGTTGGTTGAAGTGGCACGTGAGTGGCGTGATGGCGGTAAATTGCCAAATCGCAGCGCTTGGGTTGGCGAGTGTCAGCAGCGCAAAGCAACTATGTTGCGTAAAACACACTACACCGATGCGCCAATTAAACCAATGCGTGTTTACGAAGAGATGAACAAAGCATTTGGTCGCGATACCTGTTACGTCAGCACCATTGGCCTGTCGCAAATCGCAGCGGCTCAGTTCCTACATGTTTATAAACCACGTCACTGGATTAACTGTGGTCAGGCAGGCCCTCTGGGTTGGACTACGCCCGCTGCACTGGGTGTACGCGCTGCAGATCCAAACCGCGATATCGTGGCTATCTCTGGTGACTACGACTTCCAGTTCATGATTGAGGAACTGGCGGTAGGTGCTCAGTTTAACCTGCCTTACATTCACGTATTGGTGAACAACTCTTATCTGGGTCTGATTCGCCAGGCTCAGCGTCAGTTCGACATTGATTACTGTGTTCAGCTTGCGTTTGAAAACCAGAACGCTCCAGAACTCAATGGCTACGGTGTTGACCACGTAACCGTGGTAGAAGGTCTGGGTTGTAAAGCGATTAGAGTGACTGACCCTGATCAGATGCAGGCGGCATTTGCCCAGGCGAAAGAGCTGATGAACAAGCACAAGGTACCTGTTGTGGTTGAAGTGATTCTTGAACGAGTAACTAACATTGCGATGGGTGTTGAAATCGACTCTATCAATGAGTTTGAAGCTTTGGCAGAAAGTGCTGATGACGCACCAACAGCGCTGATTCATAACAGCTAACAACGACAGAATAAGGAAATCAAAATGGCTAAGTTTGCAGCAAATTTATCGATGTTGTTTACCGAACTGGACTTTGAAGATCGTTTTGAAGCAGCGGCAAAAGCGGGCTTCTCTGGCGTAGAGTACCTTTTCCCTTACGCACTGGAAGCACAGCAGATTAAGGAAAAGCTTGATGAAAACCAACTTACCCAAGTGCTCTTCAACCTCCCGGCCGGTGACTGGGAAGCGGGCGAGCGCGGTATCGCGGTGGACCCAGCGCGAATTGAAGAGTTTCAGGCAGGAGTCGCAACCGCGATCGAATACGCCAAAGTACTGGGCAATACCCAAATCAACTGTCTTGCGGGGATCGTTCCACAAGGTGTGAGCCAGCATGATGCTCACGCAGCGTTTGTGATCAACCTTCGTTATGCAGCGCAAGCTCTGAAGGAAGCGGGTATTCGTCTGGTGATTGAAGCGATTAACACCCGAGACATCCCGGGCTTCTTTCTCAACACCACAGAGCAAGCCAAAGCTGTGATCAAAGAAGTAGGTAGTGACAACCTGTTCATTCAGTACGACATCTACCACATGCAGATCATGGAAGGTGATTTAACACCTACTATGTCAGCCAACATTGGCCAGATAGCTCACGTGCAACTGGCTGATAACCCGGGGCGACATGAACCTGGTTCGGGTGAAATCAACTACCCGTTTGTCCTTAAGCATTTAGATGACCTCGGTTACCAAGGTTGGGTTGGTTGTGAATACAAGCCAAAAACCACCACAACCGAAGGTTTAGATTGGATCAACTTATATCGTTAATGGCGGTGTCGCCCACCTGAATAAGGTGGGCTCAAGTTACGGAGAACAGAATATGAAAATTGCATTTATTGGTACAGGAATCATGGGCAGACCGATGGCTGCCAACCTACAGAAAGCGGGATATGACCTTGTAGTATCAGACCATTTCAACCCACCGCCAAAAGATTTAGTTGAAGCTGGTGCGATTGTTTGTCATTCCCCTGAAGAAGCGACACGCGTGGCAGATGTCGTCATCCTTATGGTGCCAAACACTCCTCAGGTTGAAGATGTGCTGTTTGGTGACAAAGGTGTTGAAGCTGGCCTGACATCAGGCGGCGCTGAAGGCAAACTGGTTATCGACATGAGCTCGATTTCACCAATGGCAACCAAGGCGATTGCGGCACGTATCAACGAAAGTGGTGCAGAGTATCTGGATGCGCCAGTTTCAGGTGGTGAAGTGGGCGCGATTAACGCCGCATTGAGCATCATGGTTGGCGGTTCACAGCAGGCGTTTGATAAAGCTCGTCCACTGTTTGAAGTGATGGGCAAAAACATTACTTTGGTGGGTGAAAACGGTGCAGGTCAAACGTGTAAAGTCGCTAACCAAATCATCGTAGCTCTTAACATTGAAGCGGTATCAGAAGCGCTAGTGTTCGCTTCTAAAGCGGGAGCTGATCCTGCGCGTGTTCGTCAGGCTCTACTGGGCGGTTTTGCTAGCTCGAAGATTCTTGAAGTTCACGGTGAGCGTATGATCGAAGGTACGTTCGATCCGGGCTTTAGAATCTCGCTACACCAGAAAGATCTGGATCTAGCGCTGTCTGGGGCTAAAGAGTTGGATGTTGCTCTGCCAAATACGGCAACAGCTCAAGAGCTATTCGAAGATTGTGCCGCGTTGGGCGGTCAGGATTGGGATCACTCTGCTTTGATTAAAGCGATCGAGAAACGCTCAGGTCATTCAATCAGAGATTAATTCCATTTGGGACGTGAAGGATTCCTCTCCCTTCATTGTTCCAGGGGTTTGGCATGAACCCTAAATTTATTGCTAATAAATCGCGTAGTTTTTCCGTCTCCTTTTATACGCGTTCCCGTTGTAAGGCAAAAGGTAGGAGCACTTCTCGGGCTCCGTCTTAGCAGGCACCTGACGTGCTTACTTCGGGATTTTTTCTCTCTCTGTGAGCTGTGCAAAACGGCACTTCAGTCACCGGGCAAGGCTTGTGATATGTTAATCAAGTACGCCGACAGGCTGACATCACAAGGCAAAAGAGATGCAGTTAAATACCCTAATCGCTCGTCAAATCGTTGAACGTGCGACGAAAATTATCCAGTTTCCCGTTAACGTTATGGACGAGAACGGTCAGATCATTGGATCAAGTGACCCAACGCGTTTACACCGAACTCATGAAGGGGCGCTACTCGCTATTCATGACAATCGAACTATCGAAATCAACCAGACGGTTGCCAGTACGTTGATTGGTGTAAAAGAGGGCATTAACCTACCCATTCTCTATCAGGATAGCGTGATAGGTGTGGTGGGAATATCAGGTCAGCCGGACGACGTCAGAAGTTACGGTGAGCTGGTCAAGATGACTGCGGAACTGATTGTTGAACAAGAAGCCCTGATGGCTCAGATTCAATGGAATAAACGTCATCGGGAAGAGTTGCTGATGCAACTGATTCAGGGGTCGACCCTGAACGAAAACCAATTGCTGTCAATTGCAGAACGATTAGATTTGAACTTATCGCAGCCGAGAATTGCTGCGGTAGTAAAAGTGATACCCAAGCAAGGGCAATCACTGACACTGGAACATTTACAGAAGCTGGTTCATCTGCTCGATTACCCCGAGCGAGACAACATTGTCGGTATTGTTTCCGTGTCGATGAATGAGGTGGTGGTGTTAAAGCCGGTGACTTTGGTTGAAGGCAGCTGGAACCAGACCGAAGAGAAGGCGCGGGTGAAAAGATTACTCAAGCGCATCGCTCAGGAAGCGGACTTCTCAATCCAGATTGCATTAGGCCAATACTTCGCGGGTGTGTCAGGCTTAGCACGCTCTTACGAGACAGCGAAAGCGACGCTTGCCAGTGCCGGAAACAGTAAAGAGGCCATCCTGTTCTATCAGGATCATAAGCTTTCGGTATTGGTCGGCGGATTAAAACAAGATCAGTGGCGACGTACCCAGTTGACTGAACCGCTCGAAAAATTGCAGCAACAAGACACTAAAGGTGTGTTGCTCAAAACATTGCGGGTATTTTTTGATCAAGACTGCGATCCAGCTCAAGCTTGTGCAGCCCTACATATTCACCGAAATACCCTGCGTTATCGCTTAGATAAGATTGAAGAGACTACTAATTTAAAAATCAATAATTTAGACCATAAAGTGCAGTTATATTTGGCGCTTAAATGTCTGTGACTTAATGATGTGTTTTGTGCAATTTGACATATTGGTGAGGTTTTACAGCCGAAAATTTGTCACTTTGCATAAAGGAATGATGGTTGAATCACTGAATAATAACACCGTCCCTACTGACACCCTCAATGCCGGAAATGAATTCTGGCGTAGAGAGCAAACATTACAATAAACGGAGTTATCATGAGTCTGATCCTAATCCTGCTGGGGGTGATAGCCTTTATCGTCCTCGCCACAACCAAGTTTAAGTTACACCCCTTTTTAGCACTCATCGTAGCGGCATTTCTGGCTGCATTTGCTTATGGTCTACCGGCTGACAGTATTGCTAAAACCATCGCATCCGGCTTTGGCGGTATTCTTGGCTACATCGGCCTTGTTATCGTTCTCGGTACCATCATTGGTGTCATTTTAGAGAAGAGCGGTGCCGCCATTACTATGGCAGATACGGTAATCAAGGTGCTTGGCGACCGTTTCCCGACTCTGACGATGAGCATCATCGGTTACATTGTTTCGGTACCTGTTTTCTGTGACTCAGGCTTTGTCATCCTTAACTCACTAAAAGAGTCGCTGGCAAACCGTATGAAAACATCCAGCGTGGCAATGAGTGTTGCACTCGCGACTGGTTTGTATGCGACGCATACTTTTGTGCCGCCAACACCGGGTCCAATTGCAGCTGCAGGTAACCTGGGTCTTGAGTCTAACTTAGGTCTGGTTATTGGTGTCGGTGTCTTTGTTGCAGCGACAGCAGCAATTGCCGGTATGTTGTGGGCGAATCGATTTAAGCATGTTGAACCTGATGCGGATCAACAGGCTGACGAAATCAAACAAGACTGGAAAGAACTCAAAGCATCATACGGTGAACTACCCACAGCGAGTCAGGCATTTGCCCCAATCTTTGTGCCTATCTTACTGATCTGTTTCGGTTCGATTGCTAAGTTCCCGAGCTTACCTCTGGGTGACGGTGCACTGTTTGACGTGCTGGTGTTCTTAGGTCAGCCGCTGACAGCGCTACTGATTGGTCTGTTCCTGTCAGTTCGCCTGCTAAAGAGCGACAACAAAGTAGAAGAATTTGGTCAGCGCATTAGTCAGGGCATTACAGCTGCAGCGCCGATTCTACTGATCACTGGTGCTGGTGGCGCATTTGGTGCGGTGCTGAAGGCGACGCCACTGGGTGATTACTTGGGTACCACGCTGTCAGCGTTGGGTATAGGCATCTTTATGCCATTTATCGTTGCCGCGGCACTGAAGTCAGCTCAAGGCTCGTCAACTGTTGCGCTAGTAACAACTTCTGCGCTGGTCGCGCCAATGTTGGCTCAACTCGGTCTAGACTCAGAAATGGGACGAGTGCTTACCGTAATGGCGATTGGTGCGGGTGCAATGACGGTATCGCATGCGAATGACAGCTTCTTCTGGGTTGTTTCGCAGTTTAGCCGCATGTCGGTTGGACTCGCTTACCGCGCACAAACCATGGCAACTCTGGTTCAGGGCGTGACAGCAATGACACTGGTTTACATTCTAAGTCTTGTTCTTCTGTAACAAGCCAAAATAGGAAACATATATGAAAGTAGTGATCGCTCCAGACTCTTACAAAGAAAGTCTCACTGCTATGGAAGTGGCGACTGCGATTGAAAGTGGCTTCAAAGAAATCATGCCAGACGCAGAGTACATTAAACTGCCTATGGCGGATGGTGGAGAAGGCACAGTGCAGTCTTTAGTTGACGCGACTGGAGGCGATATCGTAACGGTTGAAGTGACGGGGCCTCTTGGCCAGCCAGTCGAAGGCTTTTACGGACTACTTGGTGATGGTTCGACTGCTGTTATTGAAATGGCGGCAGCATCAGGTCTTCATTTAGTTGAACCCGATGAGCGAAACCCATTACTTACGACCACATATGGCACCGGCGAACTGATTAAAGCGGCACTTGATAGAGGTGTCGACCATATCATTATCGGTATCGGTGGCAGTTCGACCAACGATGGTGGTGTGGGTATGGCACAGGCTCTGGGTGCAAAACTGGTTGATGCAAACGGAGTTGACTTACCATTTGGTGGCGGCGCTCTGGCTGATCTGGTCAGTATTGACTTGTCGGGGCTCGACTCGCGTTTAGCGACCGTACAGTTGGAAGTGGCCTGTGATGTTGATAACCCGTTGTGTGGACCGAAAGGTGCGTCACATATCTTTGGCCCACAGAAAGGTGCGACGCCAGAAATGGTGACTGAGCTTGATGCAAACCTTGCGCACTACGCTGAGGTGATTCGTCAAACCAATGGTAAAGAGGTCATTAACCAGGCCGGTGCTGGTGCAGCAGGTGGTTTAGGAGCTGCACTACTGGGTTTGTTTGACGCGACGCTTCGTCCGGGGATCAGCATTGTAATGGATGCGGTCAATCTGGCTGAAGTGGTTAAGGACGCGGATCTTGTGATTACAGGTGAAGGTCGAATTGATAGTCAGACAATCCATGGTAAAACACCGGTTGGTGTTGCTCGTACCGCTAAGCTGTATAACTTGCCTGTGATTGGTATCGCAGGCAGCACCGCGCAGGACTGCCGTGTGGTTCACGATCATGGGCTAGATGCGGTGTACAGTGTCGTTTTAGGTGCGACGGACTTACCGACGGCGCTAAAAGAAGCGGCATTTAACGTCGAAATGACCTCACGTAATATTGCGGCTGCGCTAGCCATGACGTTTGATTAATCCTAACTGACTATAAGAAATAAAAACGGCCGCTAAACTGCGGCCGTTTTTATTTTATTGAAACTGTTGAAGTTTGCTACTCTACCATCAATAAATTCTATACTTAGCCTGTTGTATATTGCGAAAGGATTTGGTCAATGAAACGTCCCCTAACTCTGGCAGTAAGCTCGCTGATGATGGCGAGTGCATTCGCAGCGCAAAGCGCGGATATGGTGTTAACCAATGGTACTGTTTATGGTCATCCATCATCTGATTCGGTCGCAGTGACCGAGGGGAAGATATCCTTTGTTGGCAATCGTGAACAAGCAGAGTCATACATAAACTCCTCTACACAAGTCGTTGACTTAGAAGGAGGCTTCATCGCTCCCGGGTTTATCGACAACCATAACCATGTATTTGAAGCGGCTTCAGAAGCGGGAGGCCAGTGTGAGTTAAGTATCGACGGCGGCGTACAACAGCAGATTCCACTGCTTAAAGCGTGCCGTCAGCACGCCCCAAAGGGTGAATGGGTGATGGGCTATGGTTTTTCCTTAGAAGCTCTGTTTTCAGATCAGGCGGACACAACGCCATTGCAAGTGATTGACTCCGTTTTCCCTGATCAACCCGTGATCATTATGGAGCAGACATCCCACTCTATGTGGGTCAACTCAGTCGCTTTGCGACAGGCTGGACTGAATAAACGCTCCGCAGATCCTCAAGGTGGTAAGTTACTCAAGGATCCTGATAGCGGAGAGTTAACGGGTATTCTGCTCGATAATGCTGGCGATATTGTGATGGAACTGGCGTGGAATAGTCTGGAGCAACAGTTCGAGCAAAGCTACCAAGGGCTGATGGCTGGTTTGGATGAAGCAAGAGAGCACGGGATCACTACTATTGGTGATGGTCGCATGTACTGGAAGCGCGGTTGGTATGAAGTGTGGAAAGAGGCGCAACAGCGAGGTGATCTAACTGCGCGTGTATCTCTCAGACCGTGGATTTATCCTACGGACAGCATTGAGTCGCAACTCTCTTTTTTGCGCAAGGCCTTTACTTCTGAACCTTCTCTGCTTTTGCTGGTCGATCAGGTAAAAATGTACAGTGACGGGATCTTTATCAATGGAACCGCTAAAACACTGGCGCCTTATCTGGATACCTATATCCCCGAGCACCCTTATGGCATCAACTATATTCCTCCTCAGGCGATGAAAGAGTGGTTGGTCGCTCTGGATAGTATTGGTTATGGGGCACACATTCACGCCATTGGTGATGGGGCGATTCGAGAGTCACTAAATGCCGTTGAAGCGGTGCGAGAGCAGGGAGGCGATAAGTCTTACACTCTGACTCACGTTGAACTGGTCAACTCTAAAGACATCAGCCGTTTTGCTCAGCTAGATGTCAGTGCAGATTTTCAGGTTGGTTCGGACTATGTGGCATACCATGACCATCAGTGGGCGGAAGCCTTCTTAGGCGCTAAGCGAGCGCGCGCATTAATGAACCTTCGAGCTATTTTTGAGACAGGTGCTAACGTCACCTTAAGCAGTGACTGGAATGTGCATGACATCAACCCATTAGTCGGTATTGCTAATAGCCTGACCATGGGGAAAACGGGCTTGCCTGGCGTAGAAGACGCGATTGACGCCTACACCATTAACGCAGCGAGTAGCTTGGGCCTTGATGACATTACTGGTTCGATAGAGGTAGGCAAGTCCGCTGACTTTGCCATCTTGTCTCGTGACATTACCCAACTGTCTCCGGAGCAGATTAAAGCCACTGAGGTTTGGATGACCGTTGTTCAGGGGGATGTGGTATATCGGGGCGATTAGATTTGATTAAATCTCTTTACTGCTTCCCTGAAACTGTGCTCGCCATTGTGAAGGGGATATATCGAAGGCAACGTTAAAGTTTTTGCGAAAACCACTTTCTGAACCAAAGCCTGACAGCTCGGCGACTTGCGCTATGGGGTATTGCGTGCTCTCCAGTAGCTGCTGACTAAGCTTGAGCCTTTTAGTCAGCAACCATTGGCTAAAAGTACATCCGTATGATGCTTTAAACTGGCGAAATCACTGCTGTACCTGCTCAACATGGCCATGGCTGGATTCATAAAATGATGGCAAACGGCTCAGGGTTCTTTATCGCTTTGCCAAACGAACCGACCATTTATGTCAGTGGCGATACAGTGTTAACTGATGATGTAAAACTTGCACTGATCGAACTGAAACCCGACATAACAGTCGTCGCTTCAGGTCAGGCTCAGATGGATGTTGGTCAACCGTTGTTGATGGCAACTGATGAAGTGATGGAGTTTATCCAGCTCTCTCCGGGGAAAGTGATTGCCAATCATATGGAAGCGCTAAATCATTGTCCGGTTGACCGCGATCCCCTTCGTCAGTCGACTGAGAAGTATGGACTGGCTGATAAAGTCTTGATCCCTATGGATGGTGAAACACTAGAATTCTAATCGTTAGACGTGTGTCACCCGTTAGGGCTTGTCTTCGCTAACATAATGTTTACACTTGAATGGCGGAACTATCATAAGGAACTCGAATGACTCGCATTAGGCAGAAAAATCAGGACTTGATCATCGAAGTGGCGAGTGAGCAGTTTGCGACTCAAGGGTACGCTGCGACGAAGATGATCGATATTGCCAAGGCCGCTGATATCCCTAAGGCGAACGTGTTCTACTATTTCAGTTCCAAAGACAAGCTCTATTACGCAGTGCTGCAAACCGTGACTCAGCCATTGCTTGAAGCCTCTCGTCCTATTGAAGAGTTGAGTGATCCTGTAGAGGCTCTTAGCCAATACATTGAAGCCAAGTTGCGTATTTCAAGAGACCACCCTCATGCGTCGAAAGTGTTTGCCAATGAAGTGATGTCGGGTGCGAAAGCGTTACCAGAAGACATTGGCGATGAGCTGTTTAAGCAGGCTCGAATGATGATGGATAAGTTCTCGACCTGGTCTCAGCTTGGATTTATGGATGATGTTCCCCCTCAACACCTAATGTTTACTATCTGGGCTGCGACCCAGACATACGCTGACTTTGGCTGGCAGATTTGTAACGTGATGCAGAAAGAGCAACTTGATAACGAGGATTATCGTCAAGCGGCAGAGTTCCTGACCCAACTTGTTATCAAAGGCTGTGGCGTAAAAAGTAATAGTAAGTGATTGAATTACTTTGAATGAATAAAAGCCCTCAACTAAGTGAGGGCTTTTTGATGTTATAAAACTTCGAGCTGGTGTTTATTGGTTAACAAGCGCCACCGCTTCACGAGTCAGGCGAGCGAGCTCGTCCCAGTCTCCGGCTTCGATCAGCTTCTTATCAACCATCCAGGTACCGCCACAAGCCACTACGCGAGGGACGGCAAGGTAATCTTTGATATTGCTTTGGTTAACACCACCTGTCGGCATGAGTGACACATCGGTATAGGGGGCAAGCAGTGCTTTAACCATGTTCACGCCACCTGAGGCTTCTGCAGGGAAAAACTTCAGCAGGGTTAAGCCCATTTCTAACGCGGCTTCTATTGTGCTTGGGTTATTCACGCCCGGTACGATATCAATACCAATCTCCTGACACGCTTTTACTGTGTTCGGATTAAAACCTGGCGCAACGATAAAGGTTGCTCCAGCTTGCTGTGCGGCGATGGCCTGTTCACGATTGAGTACTGTGCCAGCGCCAATAAGCATATCTGGCTGAGATTCACGTAGCAGGCGAATCGCCTCAACCGCTGCGTCTGAGCGGAAGGTAATTTCTGCTGCAGGAAGGCCGTTTTCAGCCAGAACTTTGCCCAGAGGAATGATGTCCTCAGCGTTATCAATAGCGATAACTGGAATGACTTTTAAATCTGCGAGTTGTTGTTTAATGCTAGACATAGGGTGTCCTTAATCAGCCTGATGACTGGATGTATAAATTCTTTTGAGCGCAAAATGACGGTTATTCAAATCGTCCCCATACCGACAGTGGCGCTAACGGTTCAAAGCCGAGTGTCTGCAATTGACTGAGTTCGTCCTCATCACCATAGCCGACAATAGGAGTTTCTGGGTAGAGTGTGCTGATGTAAGCAATCAGTTCAGCAAACAGTGTCTGCTCGCCCCATAGATTGTAAATGCCGACTGACTGGCCATCAAAAAAGTAACTAATACCGGCTAGTTTGTCGTCGTTTTCTGCGAACAAAAAACCTATCGCACTATCGCCTAAGAACACTTCAGGATAGACAGGCTCAAAGGATTCTTCACCGCGCCATAGTTGCTCCCATTGCTTGAGGCCTTCGGCGTCGGTCACTGCTGTTACCTTAGTGTCGGTGTCAGACTTAGTGAGGTTAGCCAGCTGCGACGCGCAATACCACTGTGCATCAAACAGCTTAATAAACTGGGCACTTTCGAGATCCAATTGAGCGAAGCTGTCTTTAATGAAAAAAGTGCCTTGTTTGGGTAAGTCAGCGATTATTGCCTCACTGGTCAGTTGAGGCTTTAGTGTGACTAGATTAGGGAAAAATGTTGGCATTGTTGCACTGGCTTGCCAATACGCTTGTCGCTGCTCCCCGTTAATCTGATGAAGTTTAGCCACGGTTTGGCACCAGATTAGATTATTGTTAATTGCCTGATTTAGCGGTTGATTTGATTCCATTTTCGTTCCGATAATATCGCTGATATTGCCAATGGTTTGGCATTAAGTGTATCAGCGATACTTGTTTGTCTGTTTTGATTTGGCGGCTTTCTCATTGCCGCGTTTGTAGTTACCAGTGACACGAGCCATCAACTGCTGTTGTTGAGGCAGATCCAGATTGGCGATCTTAGCGACGAACTCAAGTGCCGCTTTGCCACGTAAAGTGGTGACGGTCAGGTTATCACGGCGAATTTGTACGTTATTGGCACTGGAGAGGTAACTAAACCCAAGATCCTCTTGTTGTGTATCCATGTTGCTACCTGATTTAACTACGATTGACTGTGATATCTGAAATATAGCCGTTACCGATATTAGTTAATGCGCCTTCAATCATCACTGCTGCATCTTCTGCCAGCATAAAACCACTGGTATCAAGCGATTTCCCGCTGGTGGGCCAGAAGTCAGTTGCCATACCGCCCGGGTATACCGCAATCAGCTTCATTGGTTTGCCTTTCAGTTCAAGACGCAGCGACTCTAGCAAGCCTTTGACTGCCCATTTGACGGCGCAGTAGGTCGATTCCTGCGCTTTGGCTTGTTGGGCGGCTGTTGACATTACCACCACGACATTGACAGCTTGATCCTGATAACGCTTAACCAGCTCACGAAGCAGGTTGATAGCCGAAGTGAGATTATTGCTGATCAGTTGTTCAATTTGCTCAGGCTGCTGATCTTGCAGTAGACCGAAATAGCCACTGCCAGCGCAGTGGATGACCATCTCTGGGGTACTCTTCAGCCCATCGAACAGGGCTTCAACCTGAGCTGCATCGGCCATATCACATGGGTGATAGTCGGCGTGGTGAGAAAGCTGTTGCGTCAGACTGGCGAGCTTTTGCTCACTTCGTCCTGTCAGGTAAAGCTGGTTACCGTTTTTGTCATACTGTTTGGCAAGTGCAGCGCCAAGCCCACTACTTGCACCGGTAATTACTATCATATTATTCTCCGCTCTACCTTATCTAGCCGCGCTTTGACGCGGTTTTTGATGATATACTCTCTGGCCAATTGTTCCTGTGAGCTATCACACTTTTATTGGCGTTATCGCCGTTGCTCCCTTTTGTTTAAGGTCGTTATTCCATGCCATTTAGTTCTCTTTCACTTAGTGTTGAGCTTATCAACTCGTTGCCTGAAGATATCATCAAGCCAACGGATATTCAGACTTTGGTTATCCCACAGATGCTGACGGATAAAGATGTACTGGCTCTGGCGAATACTGGCAGCGGTAAAACGCTCGCCTATACATTGCCACTAGTGGAGAAACTCAAGGCAAATTCCGAACAACAAGCGGTGGTTCTGGTTCCGACCCGTGAGTTAGCCATGCAGGTGAGTCAGGTGATCAACCAGCTCGCTTCGCCACTGGGTTTATCTGCGGTATGCCTGTGCGGTGGCGTCGACAAAGCTGAGCAGCAACAAGCGCTGGAGCAACAACCACAGATACTGGTCGCGACAACGGGTCGTTTGATTGATCTCATTAACGATGGTCTGAGTCTGAACAAAGTGGCGTATCTGGTGTTGGATGAAGCGGATCGTTTACTCGATATGGGATTCTGGCCTGGTGTACAAACTATCGCTGACAACACTGCTCAAAAACGCCAGACTGCGATGTTTTCCGCCACGTTTTCTGAGCCGCTTAAACAGCAGGCAGGCACTCTGATGCGTAGTGCGATTGAGCTTAGCGCTCATCAAAAAAATAGCACGAACAAAGATATTGCTGAACGTCTTTATCTGGTCAATAAAGGCAGTAAAACCAAGGCCTTGATAGAACTGATTAAGCAGCATCAATGGAAGCAGGTGCTGGTGTTTATCGGCGCAAAAGAGAACGCAGATGGACTCAATAAGAAGCTTAATAAAGCAGGTATCGCTAGTCAGGCTTTACACGGCAACAAAGATCAGACTGAACGAGAGCAGATCCTAGCTCAGTTCAAATCAGGTCAGAGTCAGGTGCTTATTGCGACCGATCTGCTAGCTCGCGGTGTCCACATTGAACAGCTGTCAGCAGTGATCAACTTTGAACTGCCAATGCATGCTGAAACATACGTCCATCGCGTTGGTCGTACCGCCAGGGCAGGAGAGCAGGGGATAGCGCTTTCATTAGTATGTCATGGTGAAACGGAAGCACTGAATGCCATTCGGGTTCTGACTCAGCGCGAACTTCCTTTGGCAGATCTGGAAGGCTTTCCGGTGACCGATAAGCCGTCAACTGGCGAAAGCAAACGCGCTCCTCGCGATAAAAAAGCCAATCGTCGCACCAACAGCAAGAAGAGTATTAAACAGTTTCAGGGTAAGGCTAAGCGCTCTGCACCACGTGGTAAATAGTGTTACTGACAGTGAGTCTTATTGCGCTGATTACATGGCGCTATTATGTAATCAGCGCGGAGGGAGCTTTTGAGAAAAGCAGGTACGTTCTTATCTGTGATTGGTGACATTTAGGTGACAAATGGGTAACTGAAGCGTCTATAATTTTGAATATCATTGTCAGTATGCCAACGAAGAGACGCACTAAGCTCATGACGTATAACCTGTTTTACTCTAGAACGATTAGGTTGCTAATTAGTGCGTTGATCTTGGGCTCCGCAACTCTTGTTCACGCAGAGGTTAATACTTCTAACTTGCAAACTCGCTGGCAGCTATTTCTCCAGCAAGCATCTCGTTTACCTCATCAAACTAAAATCCCCCTCGAGCAACTAAATCGTTATCCGACGCAACTACTATTAAGCAATAGTCAGTTTCCGGATTTTAGACAGTACTCCTGGAGTGATATTCAAACATTGTGGCAACTGCATCAGACTTGTCGACTCCCTGCTAAATCTAGCGCTTCAGATAGCCCGAAAAATCCCAAGTTAGCGCGCGCGATTGAGTTTGAGAATGCTATTTGTAACAAAACAGAATTAGGTGATGACTGGTTTCGCCAAGGAGAGAAGCTTCACCCTGCTGGCGGCAGCTATGCAGACCGATTTTTAGCGTCTTTGAACTCTGACAAACAAGTCAGATTTACCGCCAATCATGCTCGCGAATTGACACTAGCAAACCCTAGTCATCCTTTGCACCCTCTATTCGCCTCCCTTTCAGCTACAGGTACCGATTTACTGTTATCAGGGTATCGGGTCTACCTTGGAAAGGATGACCAACTTTGGCTCAATGGAGACGTTGGATTAGTCGCGATTTCGGGGAAAAAATGGCGTCAGCTATTGGGGCCTTTAGCGATTAATATTGAAGTCAAACACAGCGCGAATCAGATATGTGCTATCAGCTATAGTAATTTGTGCATTCAGTTACCTGCGCCGAAAAACAATGTGCTTAAATGGCTCATTGCGATACTCGCTTTGCTTGCCGTAAGTTTCTTGCTGGTTGGTTTAGTTAACCATCGGGAAGAGAGCAAAGAGCGTCGATTTATCTTGCAACTCCTTACTCATGAACTGCGAACGCCGATTACTAGTTTAGGCTTTACCGTTGAGCAATTTCGTAGCCAATTTGATCAACTTGATGGAAATGCGCAACGTAGCTTCGGACGCTTGCTGGCCGATCACCAGCGTCTGTCTCAACTGGCAGAAACCAGCAAGGGCTTTTTAAGTATCGATCCTCACGCCCAGTTCCAAAAGCAGACGGCGTACCTCTCTGATTGGCTCGACCACAGTTTGGGAAAGCACCATTTGGATTATCAATTGAACAGTGATCTAGAGTTAACTTTACCCTATTACTGGTTAGGGATATGTCTGGATAACTTAGTGAGAAATGCTCAGCAGCATGGTGAAGGTGAAATTTCTATCATAATTTCCACTAATCAATTGCTACGAATTGAAGTGAGTGACCAAGGAGATTTCCCAAGTAAGTGCCATCTGTTGGTCAAGCGACTAAAACAGGATGCCAGTCATGACAACATGGGGGTGGGATTAACCATTGTGAGTCGCTTAATGAGAAAAATGGGAGGGCGGCTTATCTGCTATCGTCATCCAACTCGCTGTATTTTGGAGCTACCATTATGAGTCGAATTCTGCTTATTGAAGATGACCAGTTAGTCGGTGAAGGGTTTAGCCAATATCTCACCGAAGAAGGGTTCGAGTGTCAATGGCTCAGTGACAGTAAGAACGTTGAAAAGCACTGGATTCAAGCTGATTTAGTCATATTAGACAGGCAGTTACCGGAAGGTGACAGCTTAGCTTGGCTGCCTCGATGGTTAATGATTAAAGCGATTCCTGTCATAGTGTTAACCGCCAAGGTTGATGTTGAACAACGTATCGAAGGCTTGATGGCAGGGGCAAAAGACTATGTAGTTAAACCCTTCTCACACCAAGAACTGCTGGCGCGCATTCATGCTCAACTTCGTCCATTAGGCGACAGTAAACTCTGTTATAAGAACCTGCAAATTGATTTATCTAAACGCATAATAACTAGCGATGGTAAAGAGCTAAGTTTGAAACCGAAAGAGTTTCAGCTCCTGCTGCTATTGGTACAAAATCAAGGGCGAGCGTTTCATCGTGATGAGCTACTCAACAAAGTATGGGGGTTTCAGGCATTTCCATCGACTCGAACGGTCGACAACCATATTCTTCATTTGAGGCAAAAGCTGCCGACGTTAGATATCGAAACGATACATGGCGTTGGTTATCGACTGTCAGAGGAGTGATTATGAACAGAACAAGACTGGTTGTTGGGTTAGTTAGCGCCTCTGTTACCTTTAGCCAGCAGGTTACTGCTGATGATTGGTTCATGCCAACGCCGCTAGCGTCAACTTATTCGGCTTTGGCTGCAAGCAATATCCAACTTGCATGGCAAGAAATGCTATTGGCTTTGAATCAGAACCCTATGGATGAGAGCCATTGGGCTCAAGCTAAGAAGGTTCTGATCAGCAAGTCTCAATGTGGTAAGCAGTTGATAATTGACCCTTCAATGAACCACAAGCAGTATATAAGACTGACTATTCAGAAAAAGACCAATTTAGTCCAACAAGGTTACCAACTTAAGGTATCCCTTGATGGGGTTGAGAAAAGTTATACAATCTCTTTGCGCGATCAACAAGGCCAAGCCTGGCTATCTGGAATAACATCGCAGCCAGAACAGGGGTATGTTGAATTGGAAAGCGACGACCTTGTTTATGCTCCCGCCGCAGGCTTCTATCAATTAACGATTGATAAGGCGGTGTACCCTCTCATTTTATCGTCTAGTTATGAGCAACCTTGGATCAAAGTAAACCGCAGCAATGGTTCTTCACCCATCAGCGTTCGACTACCAGACACTCTTGCAAGTTGTCAAGCAGGAAACATGCGTTGGCAATGGTTTGATGACGAATTTTCTATGCTTGGTTATTCACAGCCAAATCAGCTAAACAATCCCAGCTCTGAAGGGTTTGAAAGTGTTCTTTTACCTGCGTCTTTCCCAAGCAATGCAAGGTGGGTAAGTGCTGTGGTGTCGCAATGGGAGTACCAAAGTGCGGTCAAAGTTGAATACGCTCAGAGAGTGACTCTTCCAATCAATTGAAGACAAATGGGTGACAAAAGTTAAGCAAAGTTGCTTTGTAATGAGCGCATCTATTCAACAACGAACTTATCTTTTGTCATGAACAAACCAATTTCAATTGCACTTCTTTTAACTGGCGTAACTCTGTCTTTTTTCGCTACGGGGGCTGATACGCAAAGCAATCCGTCGAATGTTATTACGCTGCGAAATGGCGAACAGTCCGTCACTATTAACCCTGGCTCGTTGAAAATCGATTGGTATACAGCAACCACCAATATCCCAATTACTGAGCCCGCCTTGTCAGTAAAAGGTACTTGCCAACAAGCATCACAGGTAACTCAAGCGTCAACTAACTCAGCTTCTTGGCTGCTAGAACCTAGCAACATGATGGTGAGCGCGACTTTTGACAAAGGGCTAAGGCTATCTTTTGAGCTTACGTCTAAAACGGCAATTGCTCGTAATAATCCACTTACGCTGAAATGGTTCGATTTACCTGAGCAGCAGGCTCACACCTTACTTATGCCGTTCAATGAAGGAATGCGTATTCCAACCGACAACAAGGTTTGGATGAAGTATATGGAAAGCAAGTACTCGAATTCGAATACGACGCAAGATTTGAAAATGCCATTCTGGAGTGTCGGGGTAGCAAGTGCTGAAAACCAATATGTAAGCTACCAATTACTCAACCCAACCAATAATCAGCTCAACTTTTCTATCTCGAATCATAAACTGGATATGCAGGCAGAGCACCATTTCACTATGCTAAATCGTCATGAGCGATTTGAAGTTTTGATCACTTTAGGGAGTGATCAGCTTGATGGTGCCAAACACTATCGCGACTGGCGAAAGCAACAAGGCCTTGCCACTCCGCTATCAGCGAGGCTCGCTAAGCAACCCCAACTAAAACGATTAATTGGTGCAAGTCATGTGTATTTATTTGGTCACGATGTCCTTGCCGTCGAAGATGTTAAAGATTGGTGGGGGTTGAAGGAGTGGTACTTTGATCAAGCGACATTAATACCAACCAGAGAGGCGCAGAAAGAGCTTTCTAAGCTTAAAAAGGGCAAGCATTGGTTGAACAAATACCAAAAAGGTTTGTTGGTTGAGAGTATAAATTTATCTTTAGCTCAGTTAATTACCGTAGAACAAACGACCCCGAATGAGAATGGTATAAAACAGCAGTTCGAAGCGGCGCAAAAAAGAAAAATGTGGTTAGTCGAAAATGCGAATGCCTATTTAATCGATGCAGAGTACTGGGGACAGGCGTTGTCGAAAGGCATGATCGATAACCTAGTTGCTTCTGGACTCAGTAAGCTTTGGCTAGGCTTAGATAACTGGATGCCTGCTTTCTACCAACCTCAAGTTGTCGATCAAGCCAAACAAGCCGGTTATTTAATTGGTACCTACGATTCTTATAACACCGCTATTGCCAAAGGCATCAATGACTCTTGGCTTACGGCTCAACTGCCCGATGCTATGCGTGAGCAGTGTGCAATCGAAAAAGCCAACGGGCAGAAGAAAAAAGGATTCCGTGGCAATGGTTTCTACTTAAACCCTATCTGTGAGCGAGATTACGTAGAGCAACGTATTCAAGATATTGTTCATTTTGGTCGTTTCAATAGTCTGTTTTTGGATGTGGATGCCACAGCAATGGCTAGGGAGGATTACTCTCAGGGGCGCAGAATGAACGAAACTCAGATGCTTGATGCATTTAACCAACGCATGCAATGGATAGCCTCTAATCAAGATGTGGTGTTGGGCTCTGAAGATGGCAATTCACTGACAACACAAGGCATTGCCTTCGCACATGGTATGGAAACCGTTGGCTTTGGCTGGACAGACAAAGACATGAAGAACAATCGCAAGTCTCCTTATTTTTTAGGTGCTTGGTTTCCTAATCACAAACCAGATTTTTTCTTTAAATCTGCTCAGGTGAAACAGCCATACAAAAACCTGTTTTTCTCTCCTCAATACAAAGTACCGCTCTATCAAACAGTATTTCATGATGAGCTAATCAACAGCCACCATTGGCACAGCGACAGCTTAAAGTTTTCAGATGTGCAAATTGAGCGCGACCTGACTTCTATGCTTTACAATACGCCTGCGATGGTGCATTTGAGCCGCGATGAAGCAGAACGCTTAAACGCGCCACGAATCAAAGCGTTGCAGCATTATCAACAAGGTTTTTTACCCATCCATCAAACCTTGTGGGACAAAGCTATGACGGGATTTAAATGGCTGGATGAGCAAGGTCTGTTGCAACAAACCACTTTTAGTGACGGAAGTGTTATCTACGCCAACTTTTCCAAAACGGATAAACGTCTGGTGGACAATCGACTTATTCCAGCGACCTCTATTGTTGCGATCTTGAGTAACCATCGCGTCATCGAATGGACTCCAATAGAGCATAAGCTATTGTAACGGGACACACATCATAAGCATTTTGGACACACATCATAAGCAGGAAGATTTTTTGGCGATAAACCGTGCTGCCATGAATGCCCTATTACGGGCTTGTTAATGTTCCGCAGGAACGATATCCCACAAAAAACGGCGAGACATAGAGTCTCGCCGTTTTTCTAACACTAACTATTATTACGAAAGTTTAAATGTTGCCACTTTGTCAGTCAGTTCTTGGGCTTGCAGTTTCAGCTTACCCGATTCTTGTGAGCTGTCCTGAGCATTGATAACAAGTTCATCCGCTACATCTTTAATTGAGGTGATGTTTTGCGTGATCTCACTTGTTACATGTGTCTGCTCTTCTGCTGCGGTGGCAATTTGTGTTGCCATATCGCTGATCAACGAAACTGCTTGATGAATTTCACTCAAAGCACTCGTTGCCTGATCAGCATCCGATACTGACGTGTTCGCCAGATTAGAGCTGCTATCCATTAAGCTTACTGCTCGTGTTGTGGTTTGTTGAAGCGTATCAATCGTTGCTTTGATCTCTTCAGTGGATGCATGAGTACGCTGTGACAATACTCGAACTTCATCCGCCACTACCGCAAAACCGCGACCTTGCTCACCAGCGCGTGCTGCTTCGATTGCTGCATTCAGAGCCAGTAGGTTGGTTTGTTCTGCAATGCCTTGAATGGTTGAAAGGACCGTTGAAATCTCTTGCGCGTGGCGATCTAATTCACTGATAACCGAGCTTGCCTCGGTCAGCTCTGTTGCAAGGCTATTAATAGAGCCCTTAGTACGCTGAACCAAAGACTGACCGTTATTGGTGCTCGTCGTTGAGCCATGTGCTGCCTCAGCGGTTTGTTCTGCATGAGAGGCAATTTCACGGGTAGCGCTTGCTAACTCTGTCACCGCAGTTGCGACCATAGTGATCTCTTGCTGCTGTTGGTGAATCTCAGAAACGGCGTTGTTCGAACGCTGCGTGTTGTTGTCTGACTGCTCATTGATGAGATGTGCTTGTTCACGAATATGGCCAATCAGTTTTTGCAGACTGCCGACAAAAGTATTGAAGTTGTTCGCCAGACGACCTACTTCATCGTCACTCTCCACTTCAATACGCTGAGTAAGGTCACCACTACCGTTGGCGATCTGCTCTAACGCATGAGAAACGTTATTTAACGGCCTGAACAGGATGCTACACAGCAGGTTGAATAGCAGTGTACAAATAACAACTACGATGGCTGTTACTAACACTTGCCCCCAGACTGCATCAAATAAAGGCGCCACCAGAGAGCCGTAGTTGATCAGCGTGACTGTTGTTAGTGTTGTCCCATCTATTTTCTGAGCATACAGAACATACTCTTCACCAGCGATCGAAATGAACTCATCGTGACCACTGCGTGAAGCGTTTTGAATGGTACTGAAGTCTAACCCCAGCTGGCTAACCGGTTGGTTGAGAAGCTTAGTATCTTTATGGGTAAAGATGTTGCCCTTCTCGTTGGCAATGAACATGTAGCCATCACCTGGAAGGATCACTTTATCCATGCTGTTAAGAATATCGGTGATTTCTACATCCGCACCCAGTACCACTTGCTGACCATGTAGATTGAGTGCCTTACCCAGTGACACTACATTTGCGCCAGTAGCGGCGGCAACGGTTGGGTTATCCATAAAGACTTTACTAGGGTCTGCGACAGCATTGATGTACCAACCCCACTTACGTGGATCGTCATTCCCTGGCGGTAGTACCACCCCGTTGGCATTGTCCTGGCTACCATCTGGATAGGCGAGGAAGACGTTGTCGAACGCAGCCGAGTGACTAACTTGTTTTAGATGGGTAACAATTGCGGCTTTATCTACTTCTTGAGACAGCGAAGTTAACGCACGCTCTTTAGATAGCAACCAGTCAGTTACGTATTGATTGTACGATGCCGTTGTACTCTCAAGGCGCTGCTCAACCTCTGTATCCATGCGACTGAGCGAAGCATTAAATGAAAGCGCTTCGACCAGTAGTCCCCCGACTATGATGGCAGTACTCGCAGAAATCGCGAGTTTGTTTTTAAGTGACAGTTTCTTAAACATTGGAAACCTTATTTTAGTATTAAGTTCAGTAAATAATGTAACAAGCGAAAAGTGGTGCAAATATAATTTCTAAGCGTGAATTAAATAATGACCTAAGTCTAGTTTTTCAAAGTTGTAGAACTCAAATATTGATGGCAATGTCACCAAAACGGAATCAGATTCACACTGTGTATGTCGTCGTGTAATCGTATAAATCTGTCAATACTCTGTCTGGTTTAACTGGAGTAGTAACGGCTGGTTGAATTAATAAAGTTGAAGGGACAGACACGATAAAAGTTAAAAAGTTAAAGGGACAGGCACCATAAAGTTTTTCCCCTTTGATGCTCTGGATGTGTTTCAGGTTGGCCAATGAATAGCCGTTAATGGCACGGAGCGACTGACGTTGGCAACTAAACCTCTACTACGTTCTCATCGGATAGTGATACAATCTGAGCATCAGAATTATCGAGAAACTCTATGTTTATCCATCATGTTAATGGTATCGACTGGCTGGTGATTACCGCTTTTGAAGAACTGAAAACCATGTTTATCGAAGACGCTGGAGCGATCCCCTCTTGCTTCTCTACCGCCAGCGAATTGAGCCTGATTGATCAAGCTAAGCGCGTTTATGGTTACCTTCCGACATTTAGCGGAGTAATCACCGATACCGGCACTTTTCAAAGTCAGGATAACGAAGAAGATTTGAACCCACAGCTTGCCTGCCTAGTTGAGGGACGTGGTCGGGTGTTTATCTATCACGGTGGCTTTGTCGCTTTTGTCGATGATGAGCAAACCTTTATTACCCGAATGGACTGACAAGTTTTCGGTAAGTAGATATCGGTGAACTCAATGTAGCCGGGTCTTATCTTTAACTTAACGGCAACTGGAAAGTACTCTTAATCTCTTTAACCGATACATTGGACTGAATCGCGCTCACGCCTTTAACTCGTCTGATTGAACTAATACGTTCAAAGTATTCATCTAAGTCTTTTGCGACTACCTGGACGATGTAATCTGCGCCGCCAGCTATACAGTGACACATGGTGATCCAGTCTGATTCCGCTACATAGTCCTCAAATGGGTCAGTATTTTCCACTTCATGACTGCCCAGAGTCACCAGAGTAAAGCCCGAAACCTGAAAGCCAAGCTTCTTGCGGTTCAGTCTTGCGGCATAACCTTCGATGTAGCCCTCTTGTTCCATTTTCTTCCAGCGTCGCCAGCATGGCGTTTCGCTCAGATTAACTTCTTCCGCTAGCTTGCTGTTGCTGATGCGGCCATCTTTCTGGATACGTTCAAGAATGGAAAAATCTGTACTGTCTAACTCAAAGTTGGTGGATTCTTTCTTTTTCATAGATCATATGGAAATAATTTGCTCAATTTAATGATTACCATAACCCAGATAGCAATTTTATTCCTGTAGAGATAGGTAGACTGGATCTCATATCGCAACAATGACTTTATGGGAGTGAGCAATGAGTGCTCAGTTAATGACAGCTTTTATGCTGTTCGCAATTTCAATTTCAATGACTCCAGGTGCGGGGAATATTGCTTTAATTGGCCTGTCTGGCCGTTATGGAGTTGGGGCGACATTACCTTTCATTATCGGTAATGCGGTTGGGGTGATCGTGATACTTGTCGGGGCTAGCGTCGGGGTTGCCGGACTATTGAATCTTTATCCGACGTTGTATCTGATTCTCAAATGGCTAGGTGCCGCGTATCTGTTGTACATGGCATGGGGAATTGCCAATATGGAACTCGACAGTGACGCCAGTGTGAAAAAATCTGGCTTTTTCTCCGGTATATTGGTGCAGATCCTTAATCCGAAAAGTTGGGTCGCATCTATCACAGTATTTTCTCAATTCGTCTCGCCAACCGGAAGCTATACGGCTCAAGTGATTTTTATCATTAGTGTCATGGTGGTGACCGGAGTGATTGGTATGTTGGTCTGGGCTTACTTTGGCTCGATGTTGACCCGATTTATTGAATCACCTCGTAAGATGGTGGCAATCAATCGATGCTTTGGCGCTAGTTTGGCTGTTGTCGCGCTATTCGTGGTTAGCCAACCGGGCTTGTAGAGGTAAGTAAGGTGTGATCATGAGTTAGAACAGACCAAACCTTGATAGATGAAGGCTTGGTCTGTCGTTCGCTCCACGGAGTGGATTACTGCTTAATCGCCGTACAGAAGCTCACATCTGAGTGTTGAGTCTCTGGGTCATAGCTGTGGTACAGCTCGAAACAAGGGCGATCATCGTTTTCCATTCCTGAGCCAACCACGTTATCCATTAAATCATCCCATGCTCTGGAGTACTGGCTATGTTCGGTAATTTTCTGACGCATCACGGCGTATTGTCCACCAGGAAAATCTTGCAGCTCGATATTGTTTGGTACTTCAGTATCTTCAGGCACCATTAAGCAGATATCGGTGCGGCACTTATCATTCGGTGTCACTTCCGGGTTGTCGTGATAGATAAAAATACAGGTGTTGCCAGCTAAACCTTTCATTCCAGCCCACTGATAGAGACGTTGAGTTGCTTGTTCGTAACCTTCACCGTAAGGGCCTGTCACACGAACGTAAGCGAGTTTAGTAGCATCAAATTGTTGTAGTTCCATTGTCTTGCTCCATATTGTTGGTTCAGAGCCAGTATATGGATCGCTGTTTAGCTCTTCGTTTCCATTCTTGCGCAACGTGTGTCCAATCTTGCTGTTTCGTGCCAGTTCGGTAAATTCCTGATAGTTTTCACAATCTCTGAACGCGGTTGGCGTGACGCCATAGTGCTGCTTAAAGGCCTTTGCCAGACTTTGCGAAGAGGAAAAACCATACTCAAGGGCAATATTGAGCACAGGTTGCTTAGACTTAAACAGATCGTCAGCAGCGGCAGCCAGCCTTAAACGACGAATGTAATCAGCCAGAGTTTCACCCTGAACCGCTTTAAATGTGCGGTGAAAATGGTAAGGAGAGAGGTTCGCCAAGGCGGCGACCTCTGGCAGGTTCAGAGGCTGGTTAAAATGTCTTTCCAGATAGCGAATTACTGGGATTAGCCGTTTTTTATAATCAACGCGCATTGGTTGGTACATCCTTGCTTTACTTGCTAAAAAGCCTACCCCACAGACAGCTTGTTTCAAAGCTATGATTGTATAAATGTATAGCGTGTCTCGACATTTTGCTTCAGACTTCAGCTTAATTTCGTCGTTGATAAGGACAATTATGATCGCTTGGAAGCAGCAGTTAGCAGGGTATGAATGGCTGATTCACCAAGTCTGGTACCTAGAGGTGGAACCAGGGGAAGTGATCGAGCCTAAACCGCACCTTATTCCCAATCCTCGCGCTCATCTACTGCTTACTCCACAGCAGCAACCTTACGCTTATGATAGTGGGGAAACTCTACTTTCAGGCAAAGGCAGTCATCTCCTGGCGGCTAGTGAACACTTACTCTTACTCGATGACAATCCACCGATCAAACGTATTGGTATCACCTTTCGTCCCGAGGGGCTATTTATCCTTCAGCATGCGATTAACGTCGTCCAACCGGTGAGCGCAATCAATCAATGTCAGTGGTTTGACTGGCTGACTCCACTGTTTAACGCGGACTTTCAGCAAGGGCTTTGGCAACAGAATACCAGAGAATCACTGGTTGACTATCTACAGAGCCATTTTGCGTCCCTGTCTCTATCTCTACCTCAAAGCAACTCGTTTATCGCAGTGCAGAAAGCGGTTCATGAGATGGATAAGCAAACTGCAATGACACCTGACGTGATGTTGGATGTTGAAGCGCTTGCCAGCCAATGTGCCTGCTCTAGGCGTACTCTTGAGCGCAGTTTTAAGCAGGTGGTGGGATTAAGCGTGAAGCAATACCAGCAAATGGCACGTTTAGAGCAGATGATTCTGGTGCTTTATCAGCAACAAAGCGCGGTTGACTGGACCCACGTCTCCCAGCAGTTTGGTTTTAGCGACCAATCCCATCTGATAAGAACGCTTAAACAGCAGCTTAGAAAAACGCCGGGTAACTATATGAAAAGACGTGACTTGACCATAGATATCTACGGAGACTTTGAATAATCGCACCAACCCCGATTGTCGCAAAAATCCAATTATTCTCTCGGCTGTTGCGCTAATATCTCTGGCAGATAACGAGGTAAAACATGTCATATCAAAAACTAAAACAGGGTCAAGCTATTGCGTTTAGCGAGTCACTGAATATTAAGCTGATTCAAGCATCTGATCTGCCCGATATTATCGAGATGCTTAACGATGATAAGGTCAATCCGTACCTGTTCTTTGCTCCAGCCGAAAACAGCCTGTACCAAGGTTTCTTTGGTCCTATCATCGACAACACAGCGCAGGCGATTAAAGACGGACTCTGGCCCGATACTCCAACATTTGTTATTCGTGACCATCAGGATAACTACATGGGTATGACAGCGATAACGCAAGTGATGTTTTTAACCGGCAACTACGAAGTAGGTTACCAACTGCCTGTTTGCGCCTGGGGGCAGGGTATCGCAACCCGAGCATGTCAGATGATGACTGAGCTAGGATTTACCGAACTGGACGCACATAAGGTCAGTGCAGATTGTTACGCGGAAAATGTCGGCTCTTACAAAACTCTTGAGAAGTGTGGCTTCGTTCAGGAAGGACGCCAGAAAGACTACTATAAGCTTGAGCAAGGTTTTGATGACAAGCTCTATTACGGCATTACTGCCGAGCAGTTCAGTGCATTAAACCGCTGATAAAGCAAAAGGCCGTTAAACACCTTGGTCGGGTTTAACGGCCTTTTTGTATCAAGTGCTTAGTTAGCCTGGTTCTGGCTCTGAAGCTTCTCTTTCGCTTCTTCAACTTTTGAGAAGTCCAATCCCAACTCTTCAACGGCTTCTTTGATTAGCGCAGGGTTTTGCATTACCTGAGCCATCAGCATTTGAAGTTTGTCTTGTGGCAGGCCTAGTTGGCTGATCGTTGCCATCGCTGCCAAAGGATTTTGCGTTAGCGTCTGGAAAATCTCGTTGATTTGTTCGTCGCTGATGTTGCTCTCTTTTAGCAGTGCAAGAATCGGATTCATCATGTTTCCTTTTTTCAATCGAATGAATTGAGGCTGAGTTTAGCATTGGATTTAGCACGATTGAACTAGCAATCAACCACTCACGCCTAATATCCGGTTAACTCCATATAGCCACTGCCTGAATGAGAGCCTTTGATGATAACCGGACCTTCCCAGTATGGCACTGAAAGCGGCATCCTGGCGTTTGGATTGAGCGCCGAAACCGTGAGTTCGATTTGATGGTCGGGGAGAGACAGCTGCCACTCAGTTGGGTAAGGGCGCCCCTCGACTTGAGTTTGTTTGGTTGCTTGCAAGCGAATATCCTGCTGCTCAACGGTTTCGCCCGAGCCATCTTTGTACATTAATTTTGCGTGCGAGTAGTTGGCTTGTCCGGTTTTTGAATCTCGTAGCTGGAAGACCACCAGGCTGGTTTCCTCATTCAGTCTGAGCGCGAACCAATCCCAGCCTTGTTGCGAGTCAAGCAGGAACTGTGAACTCCACTCGCGATCTATCCAGCCCTTACCTGTGACCTGATGGGTTCTACCATCAATGGTGACTTGACCGGAGACATCAATAAACGGTTGGCTGTAGTAATACGAGGCGACCAGTCCATCGGCGCTCTTAGTACTGAAGCCTTGTTGACCCTGTTTCTGATAGGGTGCACTGCTGGTTAGTGTGAGTGAGTAGCCAAACTGTTGTGAATCGACGTTGAGTGTCGCGGGGAAGAGGTCAGCACTGGAAGAGGTCCACTGCCAGTCGTCGAGATAAACACGAAATGGAGAGACATCGACACCCGCGAGTTGGCGTTGATCTCGAGACCATTTTTCATCGGCGTAATGAGTGTCCTGAGCAGTGACAGCACTATGAGCCATATAGATTTGTTGGCTTTGCCAGACGGTTTTGTTCTCTTCGGCGTCATTTTGCGTTGGGGATGCAGCAAAGCGGAACTGCGTCCATTGCACACCGAGTGCATTACCCTCTTCATCGGTTAAGTTGGCGGTTAAGTACCACCATTCATGACGAAAGTCGCTATGCGCCTTATGGTCAGCAGGAAAGCTAATCCCGACCCCGGGCAATACAGGTGTAAAGTCCTGAACATTGACCTGACTATCACCAAGTAGTGAGCCCATATTTTGTGGTGTTGTCTCTTCACAACCAAGAAGATACAAGGTGGTCAGGATTAGGATTGCGGATGGTAACACTCGATTCATCACAGTACCTCGCTCTGTAAGCTGGATACCACTGGTCTGCTAACCAAACGCCATAGTGGAATCAGAGTCGCTATGACCGCGACCAGGATGGTAATTGTGGCGATAGTCAGGGCATCACTCCAGCTCCATAGGTAGTTCAGGCTCCAGCCAAAAGCACGTAAGGTAACGATATCCGTCAGAACGTAGCCAACCATCGCACCTAATGGTAAAGCGATAATCAGAGTAAAAGTGACCAGGGCTACGATTTGCCCAATCACCATTGCCATCAGTTTGCGGCGACTAACCCCCAGAGCATATAGTCGGGCAATCGCCGCTTTACGGGCGTCGAGCAGCATAAAGCAGGCACTAAAGAGCCCAATAACCGCGACCAACAAGGTCACACCATTGAGGGCACGGGTAATAGCAAATGTCTGTGAAAAGATCTTCAGAGCGATAGACTTGATTTGTGCCTGATCGTAGAGCTGACTCGGATGCAGATTGAGCTGAGTGCGCAACTGATCATAGACTTTTTGCTTGTCCCCTGAGACTTTAACTCCAAGGCTGGTGGGTAAATCAGTGAAACCACTCTGTTGCCACAATTGGGGAGCAAGTAAGATTTCGCCATTCGGGGAGCCGTAATCATGGAAAATTGCTCCGACAGTGAGCGTTTTTCCCGGTAGTACAGTATCGAGCCTGAGTTTACTTTGTAATGACAGTCCAAGTTTTGCGGCGGTTGGTTCGCTGATAGCGATCAACTCGCCCTGATAAAAACGGGACCAGAAGTTACTGACGCGCGACTGGAACACCATCGTCTGCTCTAAGGTATCTCTATCTTTGGTGCCCAGTTGGGTCGGTAACCCTTGTACATTCACGTCGACATAATATTGCTTATAGACTTTCTCGACGCTGTCAAACTGCTCCAGTGCTCGTTCTACGTTCGCCATGTCTCCCTGTGCCGGACTAACGTAAATATCCGCATGCAGCCTTTGCTCAAGCCACTGTTTCAGGGTGGATTCGAAGCTGCCAACCAGAGTATTCATGCCCATATTGGCGGTGATCGCGAGCAGCAGTGCCATCATTGCCAGTGAGAGAGGAGAGATCAGCTCGCGCAGCTCAGCAAACAGGTACTGCATCAGGCCAGATGTGGTCCGTTGCTCACTCCAGTTGGCCAGTACTCTGAGTGTTTTTGGCAGATACAGCGGAATGGAGATAATGAGAACACCAAGCCACGCCATGGTAAATCTATGATGGACACTGAGCCATAACCCTGCCAGTGCCAAAACCGTCAGTACGACACCTATCGCTAAAAGCTGATTTTCATTCGAGGTTTCCGGTGCTTGATAAAAGCCGCCATGGGATGAAAGCGGCTGGCGTATACGCTGCTTAAAGTGTTGCCAGCAAGCGACAAACGTCGCGGCGAACGTCAGCAATAACGCCTGCATCCACCATTGCCACTGCCAGCTTCCGGGTAGTAGTGTCGCCCCATAAAGTTGTTCCAGAGTCAGGGCAACGGTTGGGTGGAGCCAGTGACTTAACTGCATACCTAACACAAAGCCCAGCGAAGCGCCAAGAGTAACCAGAACAGCCAGTTCGACTAACAAGGCAGAGAAGAGGTTAGTTGGCGCTACCCCCGCTTGTTGGAGCTGCACTAACAGCCGATTACGTTTAAGTAAGCTGTACTTCACACCGTTGTAAGCGATAAACAGACCGACCAGAAATGCCAGCAGACTCATCGCGGTCAGGTTTAGGTGGAAGCTGTCGGTCAGTGAGCCAAGGTCGGTGCTTTGGTTATTCACTACCCACTGCCCCTGCTCACCGATCAGGCTGTGCCATTGGGCTTGTGTGCCCTGATGACTAAATACCGCGATATAGCTCAACTGTCCCTGTTTATTGAGTAGCTGCTGAGCAAAGCCGATATCCATCAGCATTCGGCTTCCTAATTGCCACTCGTCGGGTAGGACAACCACTTTGGTTTTTATGTTGTCGAGAGTCAGAAACTCTACCCCGCCAAGGTTACGGTGTTGGGAGAGACTCATCATCACGATGGGCTCACCTGCCAGAAGCTGTGGTAGTGGAAGGGCAGTGTCGAAAAGTGACACTTGATGTTGATCGTCGCTCGGAAAACGCGCTCTGGAAGATAGGGCTGCAATCAGCTCGCTGCCTTGTATTGACCAGCGACGGCCCTGTTCGTCTCGTACGCGCCCTTCAATCACAGGAAGGGCTGCACTCAACCCTTTCTGTCTCAGGGTGAAGTAGAGGGACTCCGGTAAATAGTTGTGGCCTGTTGATGGAATGATGAGATTCGTTGCCTGTGCGCTGAGCTGTTCAGTGGATTCGGCATAGCTACGTTTGGCATTAAGGTTGATGGCCTGAACAGCGACAAACAGGGTGACCGCGAGTACGATACCAAGCAAAATTGCCACTGCTTGCAATGGCGCCTGTCGATAGTGGGCGGCAAACAAGTTGAGTGAGAGTCGGGTATGACTGAAACTAATTTGCTTCATAGCGCAGCTCATAGGTTTGCTGCTCATCAGCAGAATGACCGTTATGCAGATAGCCGCTATTTAAGCGAAGTTGGGTGTGCATAAAGCCAGCGCACTCTGGGCTGTGAGTGACCAGTAGCACTGCAGTATTGCCCTGAGTCGTGATCTCGCTGAGCAGCTTCATCACTTCCAAACCGGCGTTCTGGTCAAGGTTGCCGGTGGGTTCATCGGCCAGCAACAGCTTAGGCTTATGGGCCAATGCGCGAGCTATCGCGACCCGTTGTTGTTGGCCGCCAGATAAGGCAGAGACATGTCGGTCTAGTAACTGGCTGAGCCCTAGCGTCTCGACCAGATAGTCGCACCAACTGTGCCACTTTTGCTGATTCAAATGAAGAGGAAAGGCGATATTCTGTTTAACGTTGAGCGGCGTTAACAGATTGAATTGTTGGAAGATAACGCCAAGTTTCTGATGGCGAAACTGACTCCATTGCGCATCTTTCCAGTTTGAAACATTGTCGCCATCCAGCCATAGCTGACCCGCCGAAAGTGGTTCAAAGCCGGCGATAACATTGAGCAGTGTGCTTTTCCCGCTGCCACTCGCGCCCGTTAATGCAACACTAGCCCCTGTCGCTAAGGTAAAGTCGACCTCTTCCAGAACACGGTGGATCTCCTTGCCATCAACAAAGCTTTTACTGGCACCTTTAAGTGCGACGATTGGACTTTCCATTTCCTGTTCCTGCATCTCGGAGAGTGCGACTTTTGGCAGCTATCCTTGTTTTAAGTTCTATCAAATTTTAGACAAGGCGTTGAACAAAGACCGCTATTTATCGCCAATTGTTAGTCACTTATACGTAAAAAGCAGGAAAAGGATTGATGGCTTTGTTTAACTGCGGATACAAAAAAGCTCGAGTCGGGCTCGAGCTTTATCGTGTAAATCTTGGTTCAGCTTAAACGTAGTAAGCTTCTACTTCGCCTTTAAGTTGAATAAGCATAGGGTTACCGTAACGGTCCTTTGCTTTTGGCGAAGCGACTTTAATCCAACCTTCGCTAACGCAGTACTCTTCAACGTCAGTACGCTCTTTACCTTTGAAACGAATACCGATTTGGTGATCGAAGCACTCTTTCACAAAGAAAGGGCTGCGTGGGTTACCTGATAGGCGATCTGGTAGAGCTGGTTTAGCTGTATCTGTCATGTTTGCGACCTTGAAGTCCGTAAAAAAAGTGCGTTATTGTAGTCAGTCGAAAATCTGCAATCAAGAAGTCTTGAGCGTTTTGCAGCGAAATTGATGTTATTGCCCCCAATACACCGTTAACTTCCCCCGCTCTTTGTTTCGGCTAGTTATCTTTAATAGATACTTATTAACCATAAATTACTTAACCTTTTGTTCTTCGAGCCATAACCTTGCCTTTGAACCAAGAGGGAGGTGAATCATCGCTGTGCCTTCCTTTTAACCCGCGACCTGATAGGGAGATAGATATGGGCAAGAAACGTTCTGAAATCAACCAACCCGACGATCCAACAGAAGGAGTAACAATACGTTTTGATTTGTCGGAGGTACGAAGAAGCAGTAAGGAACGCGATTTCATTGCGTTCTTAATTCAGTAAGCAAGAGTTCAAGGCGAGGAGTAGAGTATGGATTTGGTGCCTGTAGAGCGCGAGTATCCGATTCATCATGCGGTTGAAAATATGAAGAAGTGGCTTACGCAAAATGGTATCCGTTCCTCGATTGACGCCATTAATCATGAATGTATTGCTAATGTGGAACTCACAACGCTGGCAGGATTGCCCCTGGCGACTGGCTCTGGAAAGGGAATCTGGGCTGTTGCGGGGGCATACTTTGAAGCGTTCGAGCATATGATGTTAGAGCATCACTTTATCTCATCCCATAGTGAAGTCTTATCGATAGAGAGCTGGCTTTCGTCCAATCAAGTGCCTGACCAATGTATTTTTGCACAAGCGCTCAGTGAGTATCCGAGCGAACTGGTGAAGTTGATACACTATCAATCCTTGTACTCTTCTGACTCTTATCTAATCCCCGATATTCTGGTGAATCCTTTCTATCATAAGCCTCTCAAGAACAGTGAAGCGAGCGCTTTTCTGAAGAGGTATTCCTCGAACAGCGGCTGGGCGTCAGGTTCGAGTTTTAAAGAAACGGTATTGCATGGAGCGAATGAAGTGATAGAGCGCCATTATTTAAGTGAGCTCTATAAGCAGTTGATTGGTTACTCTGAATGCACAGGTGAATTTATCCGTATTCTTCCTCCACGCGATCTGGTGAAGAAATACAAACCGTATCTGGAGGCCGTCTCTCCCTTAACGGTGATTTTATCGGAAACAAAATTTGGCTGTTATTTTTGTCTGTGTTTTCAGGAGTCTCGAATGAGTCCAATGGCTATGCGGGCTGCTGGTATCTCTTATTCTAAATATCATGCCATAGAGAGAGCGATTTCAGAATTAGCACAATGCATGGACAGGTTTGATATGGGCGAACTGAGGCAAGATACCGCGACCGCTAAGTTTCTCAACAGTTATGAAAAGCTGACTCCTATCGCTGCTCTCACAGAGTTATGTGGGCTTGATAGCGTGGATTTATCCTATTTGCAGCCTGAGTTACGTTCGTTTGATGAACATTTTTACAACTTGGTCGGCTCGGTTAGGACTCAGGGTTATGATCTGCTGACACGCACCGCTTTTAGCCAGAACAATATCTGGCTTACCTCGACATACATCCCCGGTCTTGAACGCTTCAACATCATAGACAAAGGCATCTCAGTGACGCCTCTGGGATAGCGATGATGGCAAACTCTCTGAAGTATCTAGTCTTGTTTCTTGTCTTGCTGGGACTCAAACTCAACCTTGTGCTGCCATCTTATCTGATTGGAAAGGTGATCAATCAGGCTTCACAGTCAGTCTCACTTCTTGGCGCTGAACATCTTCTGGTTTACCTTCTGATCTCCACTCTGGTGACGGTTATCGTCTCTCCGTTTTTTACTTATTTCTTTGAGCAAGCGATACAGCAAAACGTGGAAAGCAAGTCGAAATCCTTGTTTAGTCAGTTGATCCGTAAACCATTTAGCCATTTTAAGCAATTGGAGGTTGGCTCTCTGGCAAGCCAATTTGATCGTGGAATAGGGTCATATGAGAAGTTTGTTAACCTGAGTGTTTCGCGTGGGGTGCCATTGACGATTGAGCTATTGGTATTGAGCGGTGCGTTAGTGATGCTTTGTGGCTGGCTGACCTTTGGAATGGCAGCATTTATCCTTGCGGTGGCAGCCATTCTCAAGACTTTGATCATCCAGTTAAGGCGACCACACATCGCCAGAGTGAATAGTGCAGAAGATGAAATACTGGATCAGGTCGTTAATGTGTTTTCTGGTATTCGCACTATTCAGGCCAATCGTGTTGAACGGTTCTTTGAACATCGATTAGCTCCCTATTTTGAGCATTATAGGCAAGCGACAGTGTCTCTGGCTGTCAGTCGAAGTCTTTTTGATGGTGTCGCCGTTACGACCATCAGTGTCATGTCACTGGCTATTATTGTCTTGTTCGTCACTCACTTGATTCCGAGCAAGTTTTCGGATGCGGGGACTCTTGTTACTGCTCTGTTATTATCGTCGAGTGTTACGCGCTCTTTCACTGGTTTATTGGATGTGTACCGACTGCTGGATCAAAGCCGAGAGGACTTTTCCGGGCTCAAACAGATCCTCGACCAAAACACTGTAACAACGTCCCCGAGCGAACTCATGAGCTGTGTAACTGATGAGCTCAACTTGCCAGATATTCATACCATTGCTGTTGTCGGTGAAAGTGGTCGTGGTAAAACAATATTGCTTGATACTCTTTCCGGGTTACTTACTTCAGAGTCAATATGCCATTTTTCCACCGGATACCTTGAACAAAATAACTTTATCTTTTCTGGTAGCGTGTATGACAATTTGACCTTAGGTAAAGAGGTTGATCGTAACTGGTTAGAGCAGAAGCTGGTGGGTGTTGGTCTGGAAAAAAGATTAACCATTGACTCTCAGCTGCAAGGAAATGGCGAAAATCTGAGTGGTGGAGAAAAACGCAGACTCTGCTTTTTGAGAGCCTATATTCAGTCCCCACAACTCTTGTTATTGGATGAGCCAACGTCAGGGCTTGATAGCGAAAGTGAGCAGTCACTATGGACAATGATTTTTGACAGCTTATCGGCTGAAACCAAAATGGTGGTAGTGACTCATGATGAGAGTAATCTGCATCGTTTTGACAAGGTTATTCGCTTAGAACAGTGAGTAAGGAGTGAGGCGGGTCACTCCCATCTAACTCGTTAGAGGCCTTTTAAGTATTGATTATTGTTCGTTGGTGTTATCACTGAGCTTAGTTCTTGGATACTTTGCTGATTGGGCTCTTCAAGTAGCGTTAGAAACGCGTCAATCAACTCCGGCTTACTCAGTGAAACATGGGTTTCAGTCTGAATATCGCGCAGGTCGATCAACACATCAGTAAACAGTTGCGGCAGATCTTCCAGTACCTGTAGGTTCAAGACATTGTGTTCACTGTAAAGCGAGTTATGGCTGCCTTTGTGTTTCTGCACCACATAAGGGTTATCTTTTAGATTAATGATTGAAGTGCGTTTTTCACAACGCTTCAGACAACCTTTATTGACTTTAATCTTGCGGCATCCTTCCGTTTGCTGGAACAGACATTGACGGCTGGTCAGTAGCGTATTCGGATGATAGATGCTGTAGAAGCTGCGCATACTTTGCGCACGTTTAATGTGGCGCATCTGCTTCATATTCAGCTCGTTAGAGATAAAGGCTCCGCTAGCGGCAAACTCTTGCTGTAAACACTTGAAGGAGTATGAGTTGACGGTGTTCATCTGTGGACCTGCCACCCAACCCAATCCAAGCTGTTTGGCAAGCATCCCAACGCCAGAATTATTGGTAATTAATAGCGCAGGTCTGATGGCTTGCAGAAATGCTCCTGCTGCCTGGTAATCATCACCAATTAAAATCGCCGGGAACCACGGTTTAAGACTTGGATTAGCCTGAAACAGCTCGATCATTGTATCGAGTTCTGCAGCCAGACCCATAGGAAGTTGGAGGTAGACATCGACATGGGTGTTTTCGCACAGCATGGCTTCCTGTGGCGATGAAATAAGTACTGAAAGCTTTGCGGCGCCGAGGCGCGGTTGTGGTTGAGGCAACGCAGGTACACTCGGTACGTCCACCGCGCCTTTGAGGCTGCGACCAGAGCTCTGTTCACTGCTGATATCAAAACCTTCAGTTACCTTAGCGACCTTCTCTATGATGGCGGTTTTGTCATCGTAAAGCTTCTTCTTAACCTGTTGAACATCTTCTGCGGTCTGGCACTGATAGATTTTCGAGAAGTGTTTTACTGCATGGTCACGTGGATTATCGATGTACATCGCTTTACCAAAGTCACCCTGTAAGAAGGCATTGGAGAAGTCGCGGTTAAACACGGTGTAGAGTTCGCGAGTGTCGCTGGATAGTTCGACGCCTTCACACAGGCGGTCAATCTGCTTACGCCAGTTATCTACGACTGTGTACACATAATGTGATTTCTTGATTCGTCCTTCTACTTTAAGTGAGTAAACCCCAGCATCTACCAGAGCCTCCAGATCGCCGAAGGCTGAGTTGTCCTTCATGTTTAGTGGATAGTTGTTGCCGGTTTTGGTTGTCTGGTACTGTTCGCGACATGGTTGGCTGCAACGACCCCGGTTACCTGATGCCCCGTTACGCGCTGAGCTTATATAGCAGATACCTGAAAAACCAATGCAGTATGAGCCATGAACAAACACTTCCATCATCACGTTATGCTGGCGGCCAAATTGAGCCAGATGTTTAATTTCGTTGATGTTCAGTTCACGTGACAGATTTACCCGACTGGCTGTTAACCGATTGAGGAACAGGATCTGTCCTTCATTGTGCGTGTTCAACTGGGTAGATGCATGCACATCTAAATCTGGAAAATGATGTTTCAGAATGTAGGCGAGGCCAAGATCCTGAACGATAACGCCGTCTATCTGAGTGGTGTTCAACTGACTGAGTAAGCGCACAATGGCTGGGATTTCACTCTCCAGAATTAAGACATTGAGAGTGAGAAAAATTTTGCAGCTGTGCTGATGAGCGAGATCGAGCACCCCATTCAAGTTGTCCAGAGTCAGATTGGTTGCTCGGTTGCGGGCATTAAAGCGGTCTAGTCCGCAGTATATTGCATCTGCGCCAGCGGCAATCGCAGCCTTGATTGAGTCTAAATCTCCACCAGGTGCTAACAACTCAAATTGATCGCGTGTCACTACTAATCTCTTTACTCATATCGAAAATGAGCACGCATTCTACGGGTTTCAAACCCAGCCTGTGGCGTTAGTTAACCTTTTATTAATCTGGGTCAAAAATCGTAGCGGATCTAGCCATTGTGGCGGAGAGTGTATCGCTACACAGCCTCATTATTAGCTGTAGTGTTCGGTATAAAACTTGCCGCTCAGGGTTGCAATTCGTCTTAATTGCTTTAGTGTTATACCTATGTATAACACTAAAGCGCAAATGATAAGGCAAACTTCATGACAGATTGGAACGAAACACAGCCTATCTTTCGTCAGCTAGCCGACCGGATCATTGAGCAGATTCTGCAGGGTGTCTGGTTAGAAGGGCAGGCTTTGCCTTCCGTAAGGTCTGTGGCTAGTGATTTAAAAATCAATCACATCACAGTGATGAAAGGCTATCAGTTGCTGGTGGATGAAGATTTGGTTGAGAAAAAGCGTGGTCAGGGAATGTTTGTTGCCCCTGGTGCGCTGGATCGTCTTAAGGCGGCTCAAAAGCTAGATTTCATTGAACAACAAATTCCATCAATTGCCACCAAACTACAACAGTTAGATATTCCATTGAATGAATTTATTGAACGGTTAACGCTGCACGTTGAGGGTAAACAATGAGTGTATTAATCAATGCTCACCAGGTGAGTAAACAGTACTCAGGTCGTGTGAAAGGTCAGGGCGAAGCAATAAAAAATATCAGTTTCGAGTTAAAGGCCGGGCAGGTACTAGGCTTGCTGGGTCACAATGGTGCTGGTAAATCTACCCTAATCAAAAGTTTGCTGGGTGCCCACCAGTATAGGGGGGATATTAAGGTGTTGGGTCTTGAGCCTGTCACACAGCGCGCAGAGGTGATGCAGCATCTCTCGTACATTTCAGATGTGAACGTATTGCCAGATTGGATGACGGTTGAACAGCTAATCCGTTATACCTCGGGTGTTCATCCAAGCTTTGATCAGACTAAAGCAGAGCAAGTGATCGCTAAAACAGACATCAAGCCAAGCAGCAAAATCAAAGCCTTGTCTAAAGGGATGAAAGTGCAATTACATCTGGCGATAGTTATCTCTACGGATACTAAGGTACTGATTTTAGACGAGCCGACATTAGGTCTGGATCTGGTTTATCGAGACACTTTCTACCGCCATTTGCTTGAGTGGTTCCACGACGGTGAACGAGCGTTGATCATTGCCAGTCACGAGGTTTCTGAAATTGAGCACTTACTGACTGATGTTGTGATCCTGAAACATGGTCAGGTTGTGTTGCAGTCATCAATGGAGCAGGTTGCTGAAGATTATGTGATTGTTGAAACTGGACATGATCAGGCAGCGCAAATCGAAGCTCTCCAGCCACTTTCTAGTGAACAGGGACTCGGCAGCACCCGTTGGCTCTTGCGAGCAGAGCAAGCGGAGCAGTTGGAGGATGTCGACCGAATTTACAATGTAAAACTGGCGGACTTGTTTTTGGCTCTGCAAAAGGAGGCGGTGTAATGAACGCTAATTTTTATATGCTTGAGAAAGAGTGGCTGGAACACAAAATCATTACACGCATCCCGGTTGTACTCTTGTTGTGTGGTGTTGTTTTTCTGCTGAGTCTGTTAATGAACTCGACCATTCAGAGTAATGTGACTTTTGAACTGACTTACCAGAATGATGGGTTTGAATCTGGTTTTGAGTTGGGTAAGCAACTGAGTCATATGGTGCTGGTTTTCTCGGGTCTGTTATCGATACTGTTGACCAGTCTCTACTTCCCGAAAACTTTGCGTAAAGAGCGTCAGGAGGGCAGCGTGATGTTCTGGCGTAGTATGCCGGTGACTGATTTGAACATCCACGTAGTCAAGTTAGCTTTCGGTCTGCTTGTGGTACCGTTGATCTGCTCGATGTTAGTCTTCTCGGCTGATTTCCTGATGTGGATTATTAACCTTGTGATGTCTGAGCAGTTCCCACTTTTCTTTACCGGAGAGTCGCTGTTCTATGTCGTCAGTCACTGGCTAGAGTTTGTTGGCCGCATGTGGTTAGTTGGTCTGGCACTGCTGCCTTTTGCCACCATCGCAATGGCGATATCGCAAAAGGTCAACTCACCATTACTGGTGATGTTAGTTGGTTTTTATGTGATTAAGCTGCTGGCAAATAATCTGTTTGCGACAGATGTGATTGGCCACTTCTTTAGTGCCATCACAAGCTTACCACTCGATGTGATGATTGAAGCAAACCCAATGACCGCATTCGCTAACGCTGGCATCATCAACTTGCTGCTGTTTGCTGGATTAGGCGTTGTTGGACTGGCGGTGAGTTTAAGGCTTAGTCGCACGCTTGATTAAGCGAGAATGGAAACAAAAAAGGTAGCAAATATGCTACCTTTTTTTGACTGTATGAATAGGCTATTACGCTTTCTTCAGGTCTTTAGCTGGGTAAGTCAGTGACATGCCATCCACTGAAACGCGAACGTAGAAACCGCCGCTACTTAGGCCTACAACTACCATCTGACCTAAATCAATGCCTTTTGTTGCTACAACAACATCATCAATTGCAAACATGGAAACACCTTGAAGTTAATAAATAGACTTTTATAAATCTCTCGGCGCGGATTAAAGCAGCAATTGGGTGCGACAACTAATCAGGTTATTTGTCGTTAAGACAAAATTATTTTCTATTCACTAAGCCCTGTAGCTACAGGGCGCTTTGTTAGTTTAAGTTGTTGTCTTTAAAGCTATCAACATACGCTTTGTCTTCACGCATGATGTGGTTACTGAGCCAGTTTTTCAAAAATGTCATCAGTTCATCGCCAATCTCTTCACCGCGTTCAACTCGTTTTTGAAAGTCCAGAACCTGGGAGACTAATTCGGTATGTTTATCGACGTGTTCCCGAGTTTGAGCGTAGTCAATTTGCTCAAATAGCACCTCTTCGTACTTGAAGTGATTTGCGGTGTAATCAATCAAACCCTGCACGACACGTTTGATAGAGGACAGACCATAGTTGTGTTTTAACAAATGGTATAACTCGTTAATTAAGTGCAGCAGGGCTTGGTGTTGTCGGTTAATTTCATCAAGGCCAATGTCCAGCTGTTCATTCCAATCCATCAACTTATCGCGTTTGGCCTCTTCCGCTTCGATCTGTCGTTCATCGGTGGCGAAGCGGTGAAGTAATGAATCAATTTCACCGGATAAGTTGCGCACGGTAATACTGGCAATCAAGGTTTCTTGGGTTGAGCGAACATTGTTGTCTGACTCATCAGCAATCAGTTGTAAGCATTGTTCAAGGTTCTGTGTTTGTTGCATCTGATCATCAGAGGACTGGGCAATATGTTGCCCGTAGTTACGTACTTCGTCGATCTGTTGATTGAGCTCCTTGAAGGTATGTTCCGCGGTAGAGGCTATGTCCAGAGAGCGCGCCATACTGGACTTGTTCTCCTTCATAGTCTCCATTACGTCATCGGTTTTAGTCTGCAGGTTGGTGATTTTCTGACGTATCTCTTCGGTTGCTTCCTGCGTTCTCATCGCCAGTGAACGCACTTCGTCAGCCACTACCGCAAAACCGCGTCCCTGTTCACCTGCACGGGCACTTTCAATCGCTGCGTTGAGCGCCAGTAGATTGGTCTGCTCGGCAATACTACTGATGGTTTCCATCACCTGACTGATTTGTGCGGTTTCTTCCATCAGGGACTGAAAATGTTCGTTTGAGTTGTCTATCTGTTGATTGGCGTTATCCAGAGCAGACTCAAGAGCCACCATATCCTTGGTGCCTTGATCGGCTTTAGTCTTCGCCTCATTGGCGAGGGCTGAGGTTGATTCACAGTAGCTAGAAACACTTTGAGTAATTTCAGATAACTGAGTAATGATCTGTCTGGCGCTGTCGACATCCTCTTTCTGACCGATAGCCCCGGATTTGGAAATACCAGAATCTTGTTGAACGGTATCCGCGACACTGACCAGTCGAGCGGTGGATTTGCGTAGTGCGTGCACGGTACGGGAAATGTCTTCACCAATACGATTAACGGTGCGCAGTAGTGGTGTGGATAGTTCACCTTCTCCAGACAGCCTCACTGTGAGGTCACCTTCTGAGAGATTACGCGCTGCTTTACCTATTTTGACCAGCATGCCACCCATAGTGTGGATGATGCTCAGGACGATAATATGGTAGAGCGCTATTAACAGCAGCCAACCCCAGGCCTGAAGCATTATTAAATACGCGGCGACAGGTAGGATCAGCAGGGTCATGATTACAGACCATTGTGTGGGTGAAAGCTGGCTTATTTTAGACACTAGCGACTTAGACATACATTCGCACCTTTTGAACTTACCGTTGATCACTCCATTAAATTTAGGCGAAAGATGGCGATTACCCACACTAAATGTGCAATTTATTTATCATCAAAATCGTGATTTAGTTTGAGGCGTTGATGTTAGTGTCAATTAAAGGGGGTAGAGCCCCATTTCGTTGAGTGGGGCTCTATTGGCTAAGCTTGCGCTTATCGTTTGGGTGGGTGACTTGGCAGTTCATCGCTAGTGATATAGCCATCGTTGTTGCGATCAAGGCGACTAAAATCTTGTGCTAGTGGTCCTCTAACCTCGGAGCGAGATAGCTTGCCGTCACCATTTTTGTCCAAATCTGCCATCGGGTTTCCGCGCTTAGCACCGCTGGCTTTGCTTGGGGCAAATGAGGATGGACGCATAGGACCTGGCTGCTGGCTATTCATTTCTGTTTCAGATCCATCTAATTGGTAATGCTTGGTCTCGCGAACTTCAACGGTTGGGTTCTCAACCAGTTGAGTCTCGTTATCGGTCACACAACGGACGTAGTTCTGATAGCGAACAGCGTCACCCTGAGGACCGTGCCCCTGAGGGTAGTCCTGACCTGTGTATTGTTTCGGGTCACTACGCTGCGCGCCTGCACCGTGAACATCCTTCCAGCTGCCATTCATGTAACCCATTGAGCGACCAAAAGCAATGTAAGCGGCGTTTTTGCTGTTTTTAAGGTTGGCGTGTGTGGTGCTACTCCAGTAATTTGGGTAGTCGATTTTATCGTCTTCATTAACGATGCTCGTCACCTCAAACATAGTGTCGATGGCTGCACTGTTGCTGGTGTCGGGGGATTTGCTGTAATCGACGATCGACTGAAGCTCCTTGGCGTTCGGTAGTCGCCAGTCAGTGCTATCTGCCAACTCAAGGTTTTCACAGTAACTAAGGGCTGAAAACCAATCCATTCCCTGCTGGCTGTCACCCTGCTGCCATGTCAGGCCAGTGGCCAGATCGGTGATGGTACCGTTGTCGTTATCAACAAACTGGTTGATGCCGTAGTCGGTGTTGTCTCTTACGGTCAAAAGGTAGAAGGTCTTCTCGGTACCACGAGGTGAGGAGGTACCATAACCTTTGATACGTCCATCGATAAAATTGACACCGAAGACGGTCTCGTCGCCATTCATTGTGGTTGAGACATATTTAGTGCTGCTGAGGTATTGAGAGTCGATAAGTCGTTCTCCGGCCTTAGTATCGCCAGACTCAAAACCAAAAACAGTATGGTCGATGAAAGGTCGGATTGAGTAGTGACCTGCGCCGCGAATACCACTTGGATCCTGTCCATCAAACATCATTAGTGAGTAGAGCTCTTTGATGGTGGGTACGCGCCAGTCGTCATAGCCACCAAGTTTAAGCTGCGCGGCATAGCTGATCGCCTGATCATAGGTGACCTTGTCCGCTGCGGTAATCTGACCGTCGCCATTTATATCGATGCTTTGCGCCCAAATCAGGCCGGTGTTGTTGTCTGTGATCGTGCCGTTAGGGTTTACTGAGTAGCTCGCACTATTGCCCTGATACTGAGCATCCTGACCAAACCCTGATTCTCCGGGAGCGATACAGGTATCCAGTGTGTTTGAAGTGTCACGACACTGACTCTGATTGGTATCAACTATGGTGTAGCTATATGTTGACTGATCAGCAGAGACGGCGCTTGCACTCAGTAACAGCATCATTGTGGTAATTTGGGATAAACGAAAACGTCTGTTTTTCATCACTCGAGTGTCGAAATTGCTCATGGTATCTCCTGACAAGATTCGTTGCTGTTGATGAATTCACTATGAGCGGCAATTGTGCAGGAACTATGGAGACAATATGGAGATCGTCACTAATCCAGCTCAAACCGATAACCGACGCCATAGACAGACTTGATCCAGTCATATTGATCATTCACCGCCTGAACCTTCTTACGCAGGTTTTTAATATGACTGTCGATGGTGCGGTCTGTAACTACTCTGCCATCGCTGTAGATCCTATTCATTAACTGATCACGACTGAAAACTTGTCCATGATGCTGGTTGAAGTAGCAAAGTAATTGGAATTCTGCCGGGGTTAGCATTACCGGCGTATCATCGACCAGAGTCTGCATCTTGTCTGGATCCACTTTGAGCGGGGATCGCGCGGTGTGAGAGGGGGGGTGTTGGAATCTGCGTAGAACATTCTTAACCCGGGCAACTAATTCTCTCGGGCTGTAAGGTTTACAGACATAATCGTCCGCGCCTAATTCCAGCCCAAGCAGACGATCAATTTCATCCACCTTAGCGGTTGCCATGATTATCGGAATGTCACTGAAGCTTCTCAGTTCACGATAGATGTCTAGTCCATCCCGGTTAGGTAGCATGAGATCAAGCAGGATTAGATCTGGATTGTACTGTCTGACCCAGTCAATAACCTCAGCACCATCGCCAATAATATGGGTCTGATAACCACTGTGGGAGAGGTAATCTGCTACCACGCTGGCTAGTGATGGTTCGTCTTCTACAATCAATATCATGACTTTCCCTGTTCAGGTTTGTGATTATGCGGTTAGTGACTCGGGTTGTTTATAGGTAAATAAACCGTCACTTTAAGACCACCGAGTTGGGAATGATCGAGCATCAAGGTTCCCTGATGGCCCTGAATAATGTTGTTACAGATAGACAAGCCGAGACCTGAACCACCAAACTCTCGGCTGCGTGACTGATCGACCCTATATAGACGGTCAGATAGTTTACTCAATGCTTCATCAGGTACTCCCGGTGAGCTGTCTTCAACTACGAGCACCACTTCATCTAGCCTTTGGGTCAATGCTACTTTCACTTCTCCGCCGTTATCAGTATAGCGGTAGCTATTTTCCAGCAGATTATTCATCAACTGAGTAAGTTTGTGTTTATCGCCTATGATTGAGGCGACATCATCTGCCGCGGTGTAGTCCAGTGTTAACTGCTTGTCCTGATAGCGCCTGTCATAACTGGCAACCACATTCGTCAGCAGGCTATCAAGGTTAAGTTGTTGGAGGTCGAGTTGCTGTTGTAAATCGGCCTGACTGGTGGCCCGTAAATCGTCGACTAAACGGGTCAGGGTCAGTACTTGCTGATGAAGGGAATCAATCAACTCAGGCTGTGGTTTTCTGATTTCATCCTGCACGGCCTCTAACTCTCCTCTTAACACCGCCAGAGGGGTACGTAGCTCATGGGAAATGTCAGACAACCAGCGTTCACGCAGCTGCTCTTGCTGTTTGAGTGAGGCTACCAGATGGTTGAACGCCTTAGTGACGTCGGCAATTTCATCATTGCCACGATGTTTGATGCAATAATCGAGATCGCCTCCACCCACTGCGTTAGCTCCCTTGTGTAATGCTCGCAGTGGCTCCAGCAGGTAGCGGGCACAAACTAATGCAAATAACAGGCTGAGCACAATAACGGCGATACTGATGGTCGCAAGATGCTTGGTTTGAGACTGTAAAAAGCGTTGCGCCAGCTGATTGGTTAGCGATTGATTCTGCGCTACGGTAATGTAGCCAATCACTTGTGCGTCTAATGTGATCGGCACTTTCTCCAGCGTTATCTCCTTGTGCAGTTTAAGATTTTCCCGTGGACCAAGAACAAGCTGTTGCTGAGCATCGAACAGGTTCAGGCGGGCACTGAGTGGCGCCATGATTGATGGTTTCGGCATCGTTGGCGTCTTTGCTTGTTCGGGTGGTGGAGGACGTCGACCAATCGGTGGTGGGACTTCGCCTAACTGTTGCAATAGTGAGGCCCAAATATGAGGGGATTGTCTAATACGATACCACTCGTGATTAGGCGAGTAGTAGCTGCTGACTCTGGTTGCTAACTGACGAACCTTGATTAACTCCTCTTCGTTCAGGTACTGCTGAAAGCCATCTTTGAAACTGGCATTGATCAATATCGCCATTGTTGCAATGACAAGCGTACTGCTCAGCAACAAGGCTGCAAAAAGTTTCTGAAACAAAGAGATGCGCATACAAAGCCCGTTAGTTTTCGTCCACCTTCTTATTCTACACACAAATGTGGAGAGAATATGGAGAGCTGCAAAACGGAAAGCGACAGGAAATGCGTACAGCGTAGCGAATAATGAGGAGAAACGACCTTTTCCAGTTCGGAAAAGAGCGAGTGATAGAATTTCTAACTGCCTATTCCACAAATCTGGTAATCATTACTTTATTAATAAATTGTAGTGATGTTTTATATGGATTGTTAATCTCAAGCTGGCCAATGCAGTGATGGTGGAGCTTACTCAGGTAGGAATATTCAAGTGAATCAGATGGTTGAACGAGATATCGAGGTTTCAGCTCGCGAGCCAGAATATACGCGATCACGACGTGGCAGTTTTAAATGGCGCGGCATTGAAGTGCGCCTTGGCCTTGCGTTAACCATGTTATCGATGACCACCTTACTGCTGGCATTGTTCACGTCGACCACCTATGACGAGTTAGAATCCGCTCTGGTCGATCTCAAAGAGAAAGAGATCCCAGCGTTGGAGCAGGCAGCGCGACTCAACGATATGGTTCGACTGGTGATCACTGATTCGTCTCAGGTGGTGTCGGCAGATTCAAATCTCGAACGGCGCAACGCCATGGAGCGTATTGAACAGAGCATCGACGAAATGGGCCTGGTGCTTGAACATTTCCCTGAGTACCACGCTTATTTCAAAGATCTGATGATGCAGGTGAGTAACAGTCTCAGCCTGCTCTACCAAAGTGGTGAAGAGTCCCGTGAGCTGAATAAAGAGTTGCGTCGCTTGCTGGAAGGCTTTTACCCGCTACTGCAACAGGTCAGCGAAGAGCTGGACAGCTTGCCTGAAGCGCAAAAGTCCCAGTTGCAGTACAGTCAGCTCAAAGCGTTACTGTTTTACCAGTTGGGTCTGGTAGAGAAACTCTACAACGATGGTAGTTTTAATGAACTGGATTACACCACCTATCGTCTGGAGCAACTTGGTCAGGACTGGTTCAGTTTGTGGCTCGATAGTGGTCTGGCGGAGTCGCTACCAGCATTGGATGAAAAGCTGTCGGTCATCTACACCCTTGCTTCCCGTTCAAGCCGTCTGGTGCAACTGAAGAATCAGGCCCTTGAGCACTACTATCAACAAGAATTCCTGCTCGAAAACAGCCGTAAGTATTTGCACCAGTTGTCGGTACAGATTGAGCGCAATACCTCTAACGTAAACTTGGAAATCGACTCATCCATCGCGCAGGTTCAGCACTCTCTTGCTTCCAACCGTACCTTCTCGCTGGCACTGTCGCTGTTCAGTGTGATTGCTGCGGCTGGTATCGCCTGGTTCTATGTACGCAAAAATGTTCTTGAGCGACTGCTTAATCTGCGCGATGACATGTTTGCTATCTCGACGGGTCATTTAGATACGCGAATTGAGCTTAAAGGGCACGATGAAATTACTCAGATGGCCAAGTCTCTGCAGGTATTTCAGGCCACGGCCAAAGTGGTTAAACAGACCAACCAAAAACTTGAAGCCGAAGTGGAAGAGCGCCGGGTTGCCGAAGAGAAATTGCGAGTCACTCAGGATGAGCTGGTGCAGGCTGGGAAGCTCGCTGCGTTGGGGCAACTGAGTGTCGGTATTACCCACGAAATCAACCAGCCGCTGACCGCCATAAGCAGTCACACGCGCAGTGCACAGAAATGGCTGGAGCAGCAACGCGATGACAAAGCGACGCAAAATCTGAAAAAAATTGAGCAACTGCTGGGGAAGGTCGCCGCTTTAACGCATCACTTAAAAGCATTCTCCCGTAAGAGCGACGGCAAGATTTCCTCGGTTGAAGTGATGCCAGTGGTTAACGATGCGATAGAGCTGTTTGCCAACAGGCAGGTGCCGATTGTTCTCGATTGCGATCTGGCCTCAGACGAAAACGTCCGCGCCAACCCTATTCGGTTGGAGCAGGTATTGGTTAACCTGATCAGCAACGCAATTGATGCGGTGGAAAACAAACCTGAACCACTGATTGTGGTATCGGTGGCACGCGTTGCCAGTGAAGTGACTATTGCCGTGAAAGACAACGGAAAAGGCATCCTCGCTGACGACATTCCGCATATTTTTGATCCTTTTTATACCCGTAAAGAAGTCGGGAAGGGCCTGGGACTCGGGCTCTCGATAGCATTCAATATCATCAAAGATTTTGGTGGCTCGATACGGGTTTACTCTCAGCCTGAGCTTGGCAGTGAGTTTGTAGTACATCTTGAACAAGGCGAAACAGCATGATGATGGAAAAGCATATCACCCTGATTGACGATGAATTGGACGTGGTAGAGGCCGTAGGCGAAATGTTGGAGCTGGAAGGCTTCAGCGTAACAGGATTTACTGACCCCAAGCTGGGTCTGAAATCGCTGTCACCGGATAGCCGACAGGTGGTGTTGTGTGATGTGCGCATGCCTCAGCTTGATGGACTGTCGATGCTGGACGCTATTCAGGGACGTGCACCGGGCTGCGAAGTGATCCTGATGAGTGGCCATGGAGATATTCCGATGGCGATTGAAGCGATGAAGCTAGGTGCGTTCGACTTTATTGAAAAGCCGCTGCAAAGTGATGAGTTGATTGAAAAACTCACACTCGCTGCGACGCATATTCATAATGCACCAAGCCTAGACAGTGCAACATCAGAGCAGCCGATTGAGAACGTCGTGATTGGTGTTTCAAGCCAAATGGAGATGATTCGTACCCAAGTGCTGGCACTGGCTCGTACTGGTGTTGATACCATCATCAATGGCGAAACCGGCACAGGTAAAGAAGTGATCGCCCGAGCACTGCATCGATATTCAGAGCGACGTGAAAAACCCTTTGTCGCGATTAACTGCGGCGGTATGACAGAAAGCATCATTGAAAGTGAACTGTTTGGTCACGAAGCCGGCTCGTTTACCAGCGCCAACAAAAAGCGCATTGGTAAAATTGAACAGGCTCACGGCGGGACACTGTTTCTTGATGAGATTGAGAGCATGCCAATCGCCGTGCAAATTAAATTACTACGTGTGATTCAGGAACGTGTTATTGAACGGGTAGGTGGCAATAGCTTGATTCCAGTTGAGATCACGGTCGTCGCAGCCAGTAAAGCCGATCTGGCAGAGCTGAGTAAACGCGGTGAGTTCAGGGCCGATCTTTTTTACCGACTCAACATTGCCAGCCTCAACCTTCCGCCTCTGCGTCAGCGCAAAGAAGATATTCAGTCGCTGTTCAGACATTTCGTGGTTCAGGCGAGCCAGAAGTACAAAACCCGTGCATCGACCCTTTATGCAGAGCAGATCCAACAGCTCTGTCGTCACGACTGGCCGGGCAATGTTCGTGAGTTGAGAAATGTCGCAGACCGCTTTGTTTTGGGTATTGTCGGTGAAGGATTTGACTTGCAGGCGCCATCAACCCTCAACAATGACGGCTTTGCGTTTGAACAGCAGATGGAGCAGTACGAACGCAACGTTCTCACTGAAGCGTTGATCGAGATGGCTGGCAATATTAATGAAGTGTCACTGCGTTTAAACCTACCGCGTAAAACGCTGTATCGTAAGATGAAAAAGCACCAGTTGGATAAAGAGAGCTTTAAACCTAATCGTCACCTTTAAGGGCAAGACATAATTGACCCATCACAGAAGTTTAATAAAAACGTTATACTTATCTGATTGAATTGTAAGTGAAAAGTTTTTGGCACGTTGCGTGCAAACTGTAGGTAGTTCTGATTAGAAGTCAGGGAGTTAGTCGCCTATTGCGATTGAGACTTGCCCGGATCAGAACGCCAAAACGAACAAATAACTATTTGCTGCAAGGAGAATCAACAGATGAAGCAAATCTTAACCAGTAGTATCGCTCTATTGTTAGGTGTCAGCTCACTAGCAATGGCGGGTAATGAACCTGCTCAAGTGGGTCCACGTCCGCTATACCTAGTAAGTGATATGGAAGAGGGACCACTGAAAACGAAACTGGAAAGCTGTGAAGCCGGCCCATTTTACCGTAGCGACTTTTCTATTGGCCACCGCGGTGCAGCGATGCAGTTTCCTGAGCACACCAAAGAGTCGTATCTGGCGGCGATTGCAATGGGGGCAGGTGTGCTTGAGTGTGACGTGACATTTACCAAAGACAAACAGCTGGTATGTCGCCATTCACAAAGTGATTTGCATACCACGACTGATGTGCTTGCACATCCTGAACTTGCAAAGAAATGTTCGGTACCATTTAAACCCGCTAATCCGGCAACAGGTGAAGATGCACAGGTTGAGTGTCGTACATCAGATTTCACTCTGGCAGAATTCAAAACGCTTAAAGGCAAAATGGATGGAGCGAATCCAAAGGCGACCACAGTTGAAGAGTACATGAATGGTACTCCGGGCTGGCGTACAGACCTTTACTCACAGACGGGTACTTTGATGACTCACGCGGAAAGTGCTGCGCTGTTTAAGAAGTACGGTGTTAAGGTCACACCTGAACTGAAGTCAGCGAAGGTTGAAATGCCTTATCAGGGCTTTACTCAGGAAATGTACGCGCAGAAGCTGATTGATGAGCTGAAACAAGCCGGCTTCTCACCAAAAGAAGCATTTGTGCAGTCATTCAACCTTGATGACGTAAAATACTGGATCAAGAACGAGCCTAAGTTCGGCAAGCAGGCTGTATACCTTGACGACCGCGTCTATGCCAAAGAAGGTTTTGCTGCTTCACTGGAAAACATGAAAGAGCTGTCAGAGCAAGGCGTACAAATCATTGCTCCGCCTCTATACGCGCTGGTTCAGCTAGACGACAAAAACAATATTGTTGAGTCTGAATACGCTAAGCTGGCTAAGCAGGCGGATCTCGACATCATCGCGTGGACACTAGAGCGTTCTGGTCCACTGGCTCAAGGTGGTGGTTGGTATTACCAAACCGTTACTGAGCAGATCAAACGCGACGGTGACATGATGAAAGTTCTCGACGTACTAGCGAAAGATGTTGGCGTACTGGGTGTATTCAGTGACTGGCCGTCAACGGTCACATACTACGCAAACTGTATGGATATCTAAGCTCAGCTTAGTATTATCAGTGGATTGAAAAGGGTCGTAAGACCCTTTTTTTTGTCCTCTGTTTTGCCGGGACAGATATGACCCAAATGCGCTGAAATTAACTGGACACAAATGACCCAAAAGGAAATGGCATAAATGGGTGGTCATTTATCCTATTGAAAAATAACAATAAAATAGTTGGCACAACCCCTGCTATAGGAGAAGTGAACATCAACAATAACGTGAATGTAAGGTTCTAATATGAAAAACAGTGTAAAAGGATTGTTAATCGCTGGCTCTTTGCTGCTTCCTTCAATGGCGATGGCAAGTGAGTGTGCCAACCGTGGGGTACTGGATGACAGATATTGTGACGAAAACCAAGACTTAGTGGCAGATGCGCCGAAAGATTCTAATGAGTGGATTGATCCAAGCACGCTTGTATTTACTTACACGCCTGTAGAAGATCCGGCTCTGTATAAAGATGCGTTTGCTGACTTCCAGGCACACCTAAGCAAGATCACCGGCAAGAAAGTAATCTACTACACTGTTCACTCTAACTCGGCTCAGGTTGAAGCGATGCGTTCTGGTCGTCTGCACGTAGCAGGTTTCTCGACTGGCCCAACTGGCTACGCGGTTAACTTAGCGGGTTACGTACCAATCGCAGTGAAAGGTGATGAGTCTGGTTTCCAGGGCTACAACCTGGTGACTATCGTTCGTAAGGACAGCGGCATCAATGAAATGGCTGATCTGAAAGGCAAGCGAGTAGCGCACACCTCTGCGTCATCTAACTCAGGCAACCTTGCTCCACGCGCACTATTCCCAGCACAGGGTCTGGTACCGGATCAAGACTACAAAGTGCTGTACTCAGGCAAGCATGACCAATCAATCCTAGGCGTATACAACGGTGACTACGATGCCGCTCCTGTCGCTTCAGACGTATATGATCGTATGGTTGCCGCTGGTCGCGTAGACGCATCTGAGCTGAAAATCATCTACCGTAGCCCACGTTTCCCAACTTCTGCATTTGGCTACGCGTACAACCTGAAACCAGAACTAGTAGAGAAGATCAACGAAGCATTCTTCAGCTACCGCTTTACTCAAGAAATGAGCGATGCGTTTAAAGGCGCGGACCGTTTCTCTCCAATCACTTATCAGGAAGACTGGTCAGTTATCCGTGATATTGCACACGCAACAGGTACGGCTTACACCAAAGCTGGTCTGAAAAAACTTGCTGAAAAAGATGCAGCTAAGCGCGCTAAGAAGAAAGCAGCAGAGCTAGCGAAGCAAGCAACAACGCAATAATCCTCTAAACCAATAATCATTCTAAATAAAAGTACGGTGTCCTCGTGTGTAGGGCACAGGGCACCGTACACCCAAAAAACAAGGAATAGTAGTATGGCCGTAGCGAGCTATGACGGAATAAAGATCAATAACCTTTTTCATGAATACGTGGCAGGCAAGCCAATCCTTAAAGGTATCGATATCGATATCGACCAACCGGGTATCATTGCCATCATTGGCCCGTCGGGTACTGGTAAAAGTACCTTACTTCGTTGTATTAACCGTCTTAACGATCCAACCAGCGGTGAGATCCTGTTTGAAGGCGAAGACCTGACAAAACTCAATGGTCAGGCGCTACGTAAACAGCGTCGCCATATTGGTATGGTGTTTCAGGAGTACAACCTGGTGGAGCGTTTAACCGTAATCGAAAACGTATTGTGTGGCCGTCTTGGTTACATGTCTTCCTGGAACGCGTGGCGTCGTAACTACTCAAAAGAAGATCTGAAAAAAGCATTCGAACTACTAGAATTTGTCGGTCTGCAGGATTTTGCTAATCAACGTGCAGACAGCCTTTCAGGTGGCCAGCGTCAGCGTGTCGGTATTGCCCGCGCTGTTATGCAAGACCCATATATCCTGCTGGCGGATGAACCAACGTCATCACTTGACCCGAAAACCGCGGTAGAGATCATGGAGCTGATGGAAACATTCGCTAAAGAGAAACAGATCCCGGTATTGGTTAACATCCATGACGTTAATCTTGCTAAGCGTTTTGCCAACCGCATCATCGGTATGTGTAACGGCAAAGTACACTATGACGGCAGTCCTGAAGGCATCAGTGAAGAGGACCTGAAAATCATCTACGGAGGTGAGTCATGGCTGGATTAAGCACATCGACAGGCACCACCGCAGGCAAGGTTGAAAACCCGTTCAAAGCGTCGTGGGCAAGTCGTATTGGTGTGGTTGCTGTGGTTGCGTATCTGTTCTACAGCTTCTCGACACTTAACCTAACGTTTGAACGACTAGTTGTTGGCTTTGGTGAAAGTGAGCGCTTGCTAAGTCGTATGTTTCCGCCTGATTTCTCACGCTCAAACCTGCTACTTAGCGGCTTAGCTGAGAGTCTTCAAATCGCGATTATTTCGAGCTTTTTCGGCATTGTCATTTCGCTATTTCTAGGGCTGCTTGCAGCGCGTAACATGATGCCGAGCATCGTCTCTACGCCGATCCGTGGCTTTATCGCTCTGTGCCGTTCTTTCCACCCAGTGATTATTGCCATCCTGTTTGTTAAGGCAGTAGGTTTTGGCGCACTGGCCGGTATTCTGACTCTGGTATTCGCATCAATTGGTTTTATCGCCAAGCTGTTTGCAGAAGCGATTGAGGAGATTTCGTTTAAGCAGGTTGAAGCGATTCGAGCGACAGGCGCAAGCTTTGTCAGTGTGATTCTGTTTGCAGTTATGCCACAGGTATTTACCCGCTTTATCGGCTTTGCTAGCTATCAGTTGGACTCTAACCTGCGTAACTCAACCATGGTGGGTATCGTTGGTGCTGGTGGCCTGGGTGGTACGCTTTTCTCTGCATTCCAGCGTTTCGACTATGACTTTGTGGCCGCGATTCTGATCACCATCATCGCGCTGATTCTTGTTGGTGAGTTCTTGTCTAATGTTGTAAGGAGAATCTTCTAATGACGACCGCTTCTATTGATAGAGAATGGCAACGTTTCACGGTTAGTGAACGTCTTGCAAGGTTCGCTGCTTACCTATGTTTTGTATCGGCGATTGTATGGTCGTGGCAGACTGTGGAAGTGATTCCGGAGTTCTTGTACGACGCGCCAGCTCAGTTTGCTGATATGTTTGGTCGTATGGTTCCGCTTGATTACGCTTTCTACCCTGAAACGATTCATGCGGCGCTGATTGAGACTCTGCATATCGCTACTTTAGGTACTTTGTTTACATTGGTACTGGCGATTCCGCTGGCGCTGCTTAACGCTCCAAATATCACTCCGAGCAAATCACTAAACTGGATTGCTCAGTTCTTCTTAGTGTCATCTCGTTCAGTTAACTCACTGGTTTGGGCACTGTTGTTTATCGCGCTGTTTGGCCCTGGGGTCCTGGCAGGGATCATGGCGATTGCGGTTCGTAGTGTTGGCTTTGTTGGTAAGCTACTTGCTGAAGCGATTGCTGAAGTAAATATGGGCACCATCGAAGCACTAAAAGCAACAGGTGCATCTTGGGCAAGCATCTTGATGAAAGGCTACTGGCCACAGGTGATGCCAGCTTTCTTTTCGATTGTGTTGTTCCGCTGGGATATCAACGTACGTGAATCAGCGGTATTGGGTCTGGTTGGCGCTGGCGGTATCGGTGTGGTGCTAAACGATGCGCAAAACCTGTTCGAATGGCAGAAAGTATCAATGGTTCTAGTGAGCATTTTCGCTGTCGTGGTACTGGCAGAAGCACTGGTTGTTCATGTGCGTAAGAAACTGATTTAAAAACAACGTCAAATGGCTAGATGTTGGACAAAAAGGCAGGGAAACCTGCCTTTTTTTTCGTTCCGTCAGATGATTTCTGGTTTAGAGATATTTCTCAATTGGCAACAACTGTAGGAAATAGGACTCAAACCTTTGCCACTTACCTGTATCCGGTTCGTGGTCAAAACTCTCTGAGCCGGAATACCACTGAACGTTGCCATTCTGTAACTCTAAACGCCAGCTGTTATCCTGATTCATCGCCTGATTAATATCGGCAGCAAGTCGCTTGGCAAGCTCTGGATCTTCTATCACCAAGAGGGACTCGGTATTGAGATAGGTTGAGCGTAGATTAAAGTTAAACGAGCCCACTGTCGCAATTCGATTATCGAATACCGCTGACTTTGAGTGCAGACCATAGCCGGTTGTCGGAGCGCATTTGGCTGCGTCTCGGGTCGATACTTCACATACTTTCGCCTCAGGTTTGAGCTCAAAAAGCTGAATCCCGTGCTCTAGCATATCCTCACGTCGTCCGGCGTAACCGGAATGATTGGTTACCAGATCGTTGGATGCCATAGAGTTAGTGAGCGCTTTAACCTCTACGCCCTGGCTGGTGAGAGTCTGCATTGACTCTAACTGGCGATCATCAAAGATTAGATAAGCGGATTCCAGCACGATCTCCTGTTCAGATTGGCCTGCAAGCTGAGCAAGGTATCTGGCGGTTGCTTTTGGCTCGCTGGTGTCACTGGCATCCTCTGGAACAGGCTGATCATAGACATAACTCGCCTTTACCCAATCCATCTTGTTCATCAGGCCGGTCAGATAACTAAGCGCAGCAGATCGTCCCTCAGGAAGAGACGGATAGTTGGTATATTGAGGGGCAGCAACGTCATCCAGTATCGTTAAGTCGGTTTCTGATGTCTTGCCTAATAGCTCAACAGGGTAGGACCAGCGACTGTCCCAATACGTATTGAAGCTGGTCTGAATATCACTGACCACTGCACCCATCACCATAACGTCACGATCGCGGAAGTTGATGTCGTCAGCAAGGTCGAAATACTCGTTACCTATATTTCGACCGCCTACCACTGACAGTGCGCCATCAACGGTAAACGATTTATTGTGCATACGGCGGTTGAGACGGGAAAAGTCACCCAGAACATTGAGCCATTTTGCCACACCTCGACGGGTAGGGATTGGGTTGAAAACACGGATCTCTATCTGCGGATGATTATCGAGGGCAATCAGCAGTGCCTCGCGTTCGTTGAGGTTGATATCATCCAGCATCACGCGAACCCGAACACCACGATCGGCTGCAGCCATCAGTCGGCTTGCCAGATACTGACCGGAAAGGTCCGAGTTCCAGATGTAGTATTGAATGTCGATGGTTTTTTGCGCGGTTTCAATCAGGGCTAAACGCTGACTCAGAGCCTGCCAGCCGTTATCCTGCAAGGTGACGGCGCTCATCTGCTGATCAGGTTGCTCACTCCAATAGGAACGCGTCAGTTGTGAAAGTTCGCTGTTGGTTGTCTCTGGGCTTGTCTGCGGAGCGTGATCTATTTGTTCTGGAAGACTTCCACAGCCAGCGAGGGCTGCGGCCAATAAGAGGCTGGTCGTTATCCTTTGCAGCACTGGCATTACTAATTCCTTGATTGAGTTGGCGATTCAACAGTTGTCATGAGTATTAACAATAGCATGCACGATGACTGGCTCATGTTCCAGAGCCAGTCATACAGGCACTTTGTTGAGAGTCTAGTCGTTAATCACTCGTTTCATGATGGATTTGTTTTCTTCAGTCAGCACTACCTTGTAGCCGTACTTTTCATATAGTTTGACGTTATGCTCTTCGCAGCGCAGATAAAGCGCCTTCACACCGCACTCTTTAGCAGTATTGTTAGCGAAGTTAATCAGCAGGGTAGAGATGCCTTTACCACGATGCTCGCTCGGCACGTAAACACCATCTAACCAGTGGTTAAAGCCCGGATACTGGGGTAACTCGCGATATTTGACCTCACCAGCACCGACAAGCTGACCATTAAGATGAACAACAAACGCGATAGGTAATTGGTCTCTTTGGGCACCGAGCAGGATCTTCTCGGTTATCTTCTCAACGGATGAGTCCGGGTTGTTGATTTCCCACTGTTCGTAATACCATTTTGCCACCTGAGGTGCATCACCTGGGTTGTCTGCTAACAAGCTAATTTCCATATCGTCTCTTCCAATAATTATTTTAGTAAGTCGTTATTGCATCTATCTGTTTGCCATTGGGTGCTCGGGGTTTAGTTGTAGCAAATCCCACAAATTGCCGTACAAGTCTTTAAACACGGCAACGATGCCGTAATCCTGCTGTTTGGGGGCTCGGACAAATTCGATGCCAATAGACTTCATACGTTCGTAATCTCGCCAGAAGTCATCGGTATTCAAGAATAGGAACACTCGCCCGCCAGCCTGATTGCCAATAAAATCAAGCTGCTCTGGTTTCGAGGCTCGTGCTAATAGTAAAGTCACGCCGTGGGAGTTTGGCGGAGCCACAACCACCCAGCGCTTGTCCTCTTGTGGCTGATAGGTATCTTCAATAAGTTCGAACTGTAACTTATTAACGTAAAAGTCGATCGCTTCATCGTAGTCTTTAACGACTAGAGCGATATGCACAATATTCTGTTTCATCTAGTGGCCTTAAAGGGTTCGAGGGCGTTACATGATTGCTGCTTCGATCTTGTTTCCGTCTGGGTCACGGACAAAGGCGGCGTAGTAGGTTTCGCCATACTCAGGTCTTGGCCCCGGTTTGCCTTCGCACGATGCTCCAAGTTCGATAGCGGTGGCATAGAAGTGATCAATGGCCTGTTTGCTTGGTGCATTAAAAGCGATATGAGTTCCATTGCCTGAGCCTGCTTGGCCTTCACACGGGCACCCCACCCAGAACTCAAAATGATCACCATAGGCTGCTGCCGTGTTTTCGATGTAGTGGCTGCGTTTGATGTCGAGAGCCGCGAGAACGGCGTCATAAAACGATACCGCTTGAGCGACGTCTGAAACCCCCACTGAAACATGATTGATGATCATGATTAAGTCCTTTTAATTTTGATTATCCATTATGGCCTGCTAGTTAGATTAAATCATTGAGCTAAAAACAAAAAGCCCCAAAGTTGGCTGAAAGGGCTAACCTTGAGGCTGTGTGAAAATTAGTCATTAATGAGCGAGCGTGATGCTGATTTGGTAATCACAATCAGGCTTTTTTAACGAATTTAGCTGTTACCATCATTTCACCAGCGCCATCGACTTTGCAGTCTAACTGGTGATCTTTGCCTTCGACAATACGCCTGATGACCGCTTTGGTACCAATCTTCAACACCAGTGAGCTGCCTTTCACTTTCAGGTCTTTAGCTAGGGTGACTTTATCGCCTTCCGCTAATTGAGTGCCGTTAGCATCATTGACGCTAAATGTCTCTTCGACTTCGTCTGGGTTCCATTCATAAGCGCACTCTGGGCACACTAGGTGAGATTGATCTTGATAAACGTATTCAGACTGACAGTTAGGGCAAGGAGGAAAAGACATAAGTGACCATTAGGGAGTTAAATTTGAGGCTTATGTTAATACCTCAGGCTAACGGGATCGAGTAGATTATTTTGGCGAATACTCTTCCGACGAGTGCAAACGCGACTCGTTGGTGAGTTTTGCTATCGTGCTACTAAATCGGTACTTCAATATGATGTCGCTTGATAGCTTTGTCATCGCCTCTCGTTCAGTGGACTATTTGCTCATAGTCGCAGGAGGTTGTTGTTCGTTCTCGACCTGTTTTTGGTTTTTGCCATCTTCAAGAGCTTCTTTTTCATGCATGGCTTTAATCAGTTCCTGGTCGATTCTGGCAAAGTAAATATCCTCTTCGGCTTTACCACGAAGGCGGAGTTTGTCTGTGAAATCCATCAGTTGCTACTCCTCAGTCTGAACACCTACTGAAAGTATAGGTAGGCGCATATATGTTCAGTGCTGACCACCTCTCATTTTTGTAATTAACAAAAGTATTAATAAGAGGCTAATATTAATAAAGTGCTCATACGCTGGTGGAGGTAAGCATGAATTTTCTTGTTCAATTTGACGAAGAAGGGATGTACCAGAACAACGCTTGGGATATTCCGGTACCGTATGTGAAAGGGGAAGTTCGCGCGCTTAACCCGTTACTTGCTATGGTTCTTATCGAACGAAATCAGGCGCACTTGTACACCAACCTCAAAGATAAGCGACTGCCGATCTCAGAAGAGTAACGGTCGTTGATACTGGTTGACTGAGCTATTAGCACTTTTGTGCCAGTAATAGCTCAGTGAACTCGGCAAAGCCGAAGCCACCCGGCTGGGTCATGACCAGCGAAGGCTTGTGGTTTAGTTTGTCCCAGTAATGCTCAATGTTTTTCACCCCGACTGTTAGTGGCATGGTTTCGAACATCTGTTGATCATTAAGCGAGTCACCGACATAACAACATTTGTCTAAAATGTCCTGCTCTGATAAGCCATGCGCTGTTAAGTAATGGAAGGCAGCGTTTCGCTTTGAATGTTCTCCATACCACGCATTGATATGAATTGAACTAGCGGTAGCGTGTGCGCCTAACTGATGGATCTTAGCCACGATCTCTTCAACGATCCGGCTGTCGAGTGCTTGCCTGTTCTGGCCAATATCAATGGCTACCTCACACAGTCGGTAAGCCTGATCCAGCGTCAGGTCCACATCTGGATAGTCGCATAAAATCTGCTCCACCTGCGCTTTAAGCTCAGCTTGCTGCTCTCGCATGGTACTAAGATCAACGAAACTGGATAGTGATACGCCTTTAACGCCCTTTTTAAGCGCAAAGGCTCCGTTTTCTCCCAATACTGCATCGACTGGCCAAAGTTGTGCAATATGGTCACACCATCCAGCGCAGGCGCCAGTCACTGCCACGACCTTGATTCCCTTTTGTTGAAGAGACTGCAGTGCAATGAGCGTTTCAGGAGGCAGTTTGCCTTGCCAGGTAAGCGTATCGTCGACGTCTGTCAGTACCCATTCGACTGACTTCCATTCCGTTGAAAGAGAGTTATCCATTAAAGTTCTTATTTTAGTTGAGCAATCGCACCAGTGTATCGATTCTCAACAGCGAAATCAGTGAGGTAGGCGGGGCTGACAAGAAAAAGTCGCTTAGGTTTTGATTAAGAGACTTTTCACTTTGTTGGTGTATCTACACGTCGGGCTGGTCGATGCTATCAGTACTTTGTTTTACTTTATTAACGAATGACTGTGTTGCCGGATCGCTAACTTCAGGATTCCAGAGCAACCCAACTGACCATTCAGCATGTTCGCCAGAGAGCGGTATAAAGCGAATTTGCGGCTGGCTAATTCTGGCAACACTGGCTGGGATAATAGTGTAACCCAACCGAGCAGATACCAGAGCCAGTAAGGTGATGATATCGTCTGCTTCTTCAACTACTGCCGGTCTTTGCTGGGCTTCCCACAAGTATGAGGTGATGTGTTTATTCATCGTTGGGTTTTTCCCTCGACTCAGCGCCAGATAGCTGTGATGGCTAAGAGAGGCCCATAAATTATCTTCGTCTATCAGCTCTTTCTCATGGATTGCGATCGCCAACCGGTCAGAGAAGAGTGGGATCGCTGTTAACGGAGGCTCAACAGGAAGTCGGTCAAAACCTAGCTGCAAGTTCCCAAGCGTCATCTCTTCGACCAAAATGTGAGAAGGGTAGTCGTTTAGGCTGACATGTACATTAGGATGATCCTGCTTGAAGCGAGCGATGTAATTGGGGGCTTCGTGAAACGAGGATATACCAAAGCCGATATTTAGATGCCCAGAAGTACCTTCTGCAACAAATGCCGATAATGTCTTAAACGACTCAAAGCCTTTCAAAACCCGTTTTGCTTCGGGCAGCAAAATCTTACCCATCGGGCTTAATTCAGCCCCATGTCGACCTCGATCAAATAATACAACATTGAGCTGTTCTTCGAGACGCTTGACCTTCTTAGTCAGCGCAGACTGAGTGATATAAAGGTGTTCCGAGGCGATACGGAAATTCTTGTCCTCAGCGAGCTGGCAAAAAGTGCGAAGTAAATCTATATCCATTCCGGTTTGGAATCAAAAGTTGAATTTCTTTCATTATAACTAATCGAATCGCTCTTTTATAGTCAATAGCGTGTAAGGGAACAAAGTTAGTCCGACATCTATAATTATCTGATTAATATCGAATTATAAAGGTGTGAACGACCAGAATAAGCGAGACAACTCAAATAATTGTCGGACTTCTTTTTTTAGCGACTAGGAATGACATTGATGAATGAAACTTTGATTCAATCGCTGGGATTTGTGGCATTAGGTTTCAACCTGATGGCGGCATCAACGGTTAATGACAACCGTATGCGCGCGCTCATTTGTCTTTCATGTCTTACCTTCTCAGTACATTTCACCTTACTTGGCGCCGTTGTCGCAGGACTTAACCTGTTTGTGAATTCATTCCGCGCTCTCGTTTCTGTGAGATACAAGGGTATCAAAGTCTTTTTCGTGTTTCTTATTGCCCAGATTGTAATGAGTATCTACTTCTACTCTGAGCCGCGTGATTTGCTTCCGGCAGTTGCCTCGATAATCAGTTGTTACGCCCTATTCTGCGCGCAAGGTATGCGAATGCGAATTGCATTCCTTGTCTGCACTTTAATCTGGATGGTGAATGCGATTGTGGTTGGTTCATATGGTGGTCTCATCAATGACCTGTTTAACTCCACCATGCTGTGCATCACGATATTCAGGTTAAACAAACAACAGAAATTAAGTATTCAAACCAATTAAATCCCTACTGGGGTCAATATTAAAACTAAGACTCTTATTACTAATAACACTAACTACAAGGGTCGCATCCATTAACGTGAAAGGAAACAATATGAACAAAACACTACTGGGCCTTGCAACTGCATCACTACTTGCTGCCGGAGTTGCGAACGCGGCTGATTACAAGCTAACTGTACCTCACGTGACAACGACTGACGGATACAACCACCAATCTTTATTGGTATTCAAGAACTTCGTTGAGTCTCGTTCTAACGGTCAGATCCAAGTAGATATCTATCCATCGGGCCAGCTCTGTTCAAATGCTAAAGAGTGTATGGCTGGTGTACAGGCAGGCATGTTTGACTACTTCCAGACCACCATTCCTGAGCTAGGTAACTTCTGGCAACCAGTAGGTGCATTTGACCTGCCATACCTGCTACCAAACGACCGAGTAGCGGAATGTGTCTATGATAACGAGAAGTTTATCGGCGATGTTCGAGGTGAGCTGCTTAAAAAAGCGCCGAACGTTCGTTTGATGGCGGTCTCGAACTCAGGTGGTTGGCGTAACATTGCAACAACCAGCAAACAGGTTAAGAGCCCAGAAGACGTGAAAGGTCTTAAGTTACGTACCGTTCCGGCAAAAGTTCAGCAAGAGCTGGTTAAAGAGCTTGGCGGCGCGCCAACACCGATCGCATGGCCTGAAGTATACACGGCGCTGTCGACAGGTATGGTTGATGGTACTAAGAACGGTATCGTTGACATCGTGATGAACAAATTCCACGAGAGCCTGCACTTCATGATCTTGGATGGTCATGGATATATGGGCGGTGCTTGGGTGTTCAACGACAATAAATTCAAGTCGTTCCCAGATGATCTGAAACAGGTAATTGTTGACGGTATTGCTGCTCAGAACCAGTACCTACGCTCTTACCCTAAACACAAAGAGTATTCAGCGTACGAAGAGTTTAAAAAAGCTGACGGTGTAGTCTACAACCCGACGGTTGCTGAGAAAGAGGCCTTTAAACTTGCGTCTGAACCAGTTAAGGCTTCATTCCTGGAGACAACCGGTGCTGATGGTAAGAAATGGCTAGAGCGTTTTGAAAGCGAAATCAAAACCTGTGAAGCACAAATTCAAGCTGAATACGATATCCAGTTTAACTAATCGAAATAAATAAAAAACAGGGCGCCTTCGCCTGATGTGCGCCCAAACCAATCGCCTTGGTGTTATGACTTAATGTTGAGTAATAAAAGCTCGTTAAACATCGCTTAGCAATACACTCCTCAACACAGTTAATCGTGATTTTACCAGTAATATGACTCACATCGCCGATGTGGTTGGTGTCCCTTTGTCTAAATTTTGGAAGCCGCATTAATGAAACTTGCCCAAACATCTACCGGTTTTACTATCAGTCATAAAAACAGAACTGTATTTGAACACTCTGAAATGAGCCCGGCGCTATATCTGGGTATCGGTCAAGGTACCTTCGATATGTATCGTGGCAACTTTGATATCTCTGATTATGTCTCTGAGCGTTTACCGCTTAAGAAGTTCTCGATTAAAGAAGAATCAGATCACATCGTGGTGACTTTTTTTGTCGATGGTGATGCTGCGTTAGAAGTGCGCCTGTTTGAAACAGAACAAACACGATTAAAAGCGGAATTTAACGCCCTTGAAGACAAATACAATCGCTTCTGGGTTCGGGTTGCTGCAACAGAGAATGAAGCTGTCTTTGGTTGTGGTGAGCAATTAAGTTACCTCAATCTGCGCGGAAAAAACTTCCCGCTGTGGAGCTCTGAGCCAGGGGTAGGTCGAAACAAAAGTACTTACACTACCTGGCAAGCGGACGTGAAAGATAAGGCAGGTGGTGACTACTACACCACTAACTACCCGCAGCCAACTTTCGTATCTGACAAGAAGTACTTCTGCCATCTACAAACAACGGCTTACGCTGATTTCGATTTTTCCCACGCTGAATATCATGAACTTCAATGTTGGAATATCCCCGACTACCTACTGTTTGACGCCGAAGAGTCGTTCCCGGCACTAATGACCAACATCACTGATGTGTTTGGTCGTCAACCGGCTTTACCTGATTGGGTCTACAACGGTGTCATCCTTGGTATCCAGGGTGGTACAGACATTACTCTAGATAAGGTTGCAGCAGCCCGCGAAGCTGGGATTGAAGTGGCAGGTGCATGGTGTCAGGACTGGCAAGGCATCAAGATGACTTCATTTGGTAAACGTCTTCAGTGGGACTGGCAGTGGAATGCGGATCTTTACCCTGATCTAGATAGCAAGATCCACCAAATGAAGGAAGACGGTATTCGCTTCTTGGGCTATATCAACCCATACGTTCTGGAAGACTTCCCACTCTATGAAGAAGCTTTCGAAAAGGGCTATTTAGCGACAAAAGAAGATGGTTCGAAGTACGTGGTCGATTTTGGTGAGTTCTATTGTGGTGTGGTCGACTTCACTAATCCTGAGGCGTGTGAATGGTACAAAGGTGTCATTCGAGCCAACATGATTGATTTCGGTCTTGATGGCTGGATGGGCGACTTTGGTGAGTACTTGCCAACAGACTGTTCACTTCACAACGGTGTTAGCGCGGAAATTGAACACAATAAATGGCCTTACCGCTGGGCTAAAGTGCAGCACGAAGCGATAGCAGAGGCAGGTAAGACTGACGATATTCTGTTCTTTATGCGTGCTGGCGCGACGGGTATGCAAGGCTACTGTCACGCGCTTTGGGCTGGTGACCAGTCGGTAATTTGGGAGAAAGATGATGGTCTGGCGTCGGTGATCCCGGCTGCACTCTCTGCAGGCTTAATGGGTAACGGCATCAGTCATAGTGACATCGGTGGCTACACGACTCTGCACGGCAATAAACGTTCAAAAGAGTTGTTCCAGCGCTGGGCGGAAATGGCTGCATTTACGCCAATCATGCGTAGCCATGAAGGTAACCGTCCTACCGATAACCATCAGTTTGATACTGATTCAGAGACAATGGCTCACCTTGCTCGTATGACTAAAATCTACAAGCACCTTAAGCCTTACATTAAAGCTGCGGTTGAAGAGAACGCTAGTAAAGGTATGCCAGTTCAGCGTCCGCTGTTTATGCATTACGAGCAGGACTCACAAGCATACCAAACTCAATACCAGTACCTGTTTGGCCGTGACCTGATGGTAGCTCCGGTATACAACCAGGGTGAAACAGTGAAAGAACTTTATCTGCCTGAAGATGAGTGGGTACACGTATGGAGTGGCGAAACCTTTACTGGAGGCTGGATCAAGGTTGATGCACCAATCGGCCAACCACCTGTGTTCTACCGCAAGCAATCACAAGATGCATTGTTGTTAGCTGAAATTAAAAACATCTAGCTAAGTCGTTAGTACAACAAGAAGCCAATATTAAAACAATAACTTAGTGCCTCCAGACATGGAGGTACTAGCCAAATTCGTTTGAACAAAATCTGGAAGAATTATGTCTGATCTAATCCTAAATAATAAAGAGTCGTTTGTTATGGACTCTATTGAGGGAACACTCTACACCAGCACTCATGAAAACCTGACTTTCTTAGACTTCGACAACGATATCAAAGTGGTTGCCCGTAGTGACTGGAACAGAGATAAAGTTGCACTGATTTGTGGAGGTGGTTCAGGTCACGAACCAGCTCACGCGGGGTTTGTTGGCAAAGGTATGCTTACAGCAGCGGTATGCGGTGACCTGTTTGCTGCACCAAGTGTTGATGCGGTGCTAAACGCCATTCTGCATGTAACAGGCGACAAAGGTTGTCTGGTGATCATCAAAAACTATACCGGTGACCGTCTGAACTTTGGTTTGGCTGTAGAAAAAGCCAAAGAGATGGGACGCAAAGTCGATCTTATTGTGGTTGGTGATGATATCTCAATTCCGGGTAACCCACAGCCGCGCGGTATTGCTGGTACCTTGTTTGTACAGAAAGTGGCAGGCTACGTTGCAGAGCAGGGTGCATCACTAGAAGAGGTTAAGCAAGCTGCGATTGATGCGCATGAAAAAACGGCTTCAATCGGTGTGGCGCTGACCAGTTGTTCATTGCCTGGAGAAAGCAATGATCGTATTGCTCAAGGCAAAGCAGAATTGGGTTTGGGTATTCACGGCGAAGCGGGCATTGAAACCATTGACCTTCCTAAAGCGAAACAGCTTGTTTCAACGATGGTTTCAAAGCTGGTGGGTGCGAAACCTACGTCCGAGAACGCTATCTTGCTAAACAACTTAGGCGGACTTTCCCCTATTGAAATGAATATTGTGGCCAAAGAAGTGATGGAGTCTGAGCTTGGTCAGCAAGCCAAATTTATTGTTAGTGGTGCTTTGATGACGGCCATTGATATGAAAGGCTTTTCGATTTCAACAATCCAGCTCAGCGAAGAGATCAGCAAAGCGTTAACGGCTGAAGTGGAAACAGCCGCTTGGCCGGGGTGCGTGCCTCGCCGTGAAGTACCGGTCACTAAGTGCGAAAACCAAATTGCTAAGAATGACTTTATCCCATCTCATGACCAAGAGACTGCACTGGTGTTATCTAAGGTATGTCAGTCGATCATTAATATTGAAGCTGACCTCAATCACCTCGATTCGATAGTTGGTGATGGTGATACTGGCTCAACATTTGCTGCTGGTGCGCGTAAAGTACTGGCTCAACTTGACGCTCAACAGCTTCCTCTTCAAGACAAAGCCAAGCTTATGACGGCGATTGCGGACTGCCTAACGTCGGTGATGGGCGGCTCATCGGGTGTGCTGCTTTCAATTATGTTTACTGCAGCAGGTCGTGAATTTGAACTCAATGGTTCATTGCCGAAATCATTGCAAGCAGGTTTAGCCCAGATGATGGCTTACGGTGGCGCTAAACCAGGTGACCGCACAATGATTGATGCACTTCACCCTGCTTTAGAAGCATGGATTGAAGAAGGATTCGTTGCTGCCATTGCCGCAGCAAGGAAAGGTGCGGAGTCAACCGTAGGCATGACCAGTGCGAAAGCAGGTCGCTCTTCCTATCTCAACAGCTCAAGCTTATCAGGCACTAAAGATCCGGGTGCATTCGCAGTAGAAACCGTATTCAACCAGTTTTAACCCATTCAATGGATCGCCCATGTGGCGATCCAACTCAATAACGTGAAACAGAATTAGAACAAGGAATCCAACATGGACAATATCATTATCTCTCCAAGTAAATACGTTCAAGGTGAAGGCGCTCTAGATAACATTGGTAAATATGTCTCAGTGTTTGGCAAAAAGCCGCTAGCCATAGCCGATGATTTTGTGATGGGCTTGGTTCGTGATCGCGCGGAGACTAGTATCGTAAGTGAAGGTTTAGAAGCCAGCTTCAATATCTTTGGCGGTGAGTGTTCTCGTGTGGAAATTGAGCGCTTGATCGAAGTGAGCGGTCAACAAGGTAGTGACGTCATCATCGGTATCGGTGGTGGTAAAACACTCGATACAGCAAAAGCGGTCGCTTACTACACCAAAGTGCCAGTGGTTATCGTACCTACAATTGCGTCGACAGACGCACCGACTTCAGCACTGGCAGTAATTTATACCCCAGAAGGTGAATTTAGTGAGTACCTACTATTTCCATCAAACCCGAATATGGTGATTATGGATACAGGTATCATCGCAGCTGCACCCGTACGTACGCTGGTGGCAGGTATGGGTGATGCACTATCGACTTACTTTGAAGCACGTGCGAATGGCTTATCAGGTAAAGCGACAATGGCGGGCGGAGCACCAACTCGTTCAGCTCAGGCACTGGCGAAACTCTGCTACGAAACACTAATTGAAGATGGCGTAAAAGCTAAAGCAGCGGTGGAAAACGGTGTATCGACTAAAGCGGTAGAAAACATCATTGAGGCGAACACTTATCTGTCTGGCATTGGCTTTGAAAGCTCTGGCCTGGCTGCGGCACACGCGATTCATAATGGTCTGACTAAACTCGAAGAGTGCCATCACTTACTGCATGGTGAAAAAGTGGCGTTTGGTACGCTGACGCAGCTTATTCTAGAGAACGCACCACAAGCAGAAATTGAACAGGTGCTTACTTTCTGTCGCTCTGTTGGTTTGCCAACAAACCTGCATCAAATGGGTGTCAAAGAGCTCGATCATGAGAAACTGATGGAGGTTGCTCAAGCATCATGCGCAGAAGGAGAAACTATTCATAACATGCCTTTCCCTGTTAATGCACAGTCAGTGTACGCTGCGATTCTTACTGCACATAAGCTAGGCTTATAAGCGTAGAACATATCGACAGTAAAACGGCTCTCTAATGAGAGCCGTTTTTTTGTTTAAATATATCTTTAATTGGTAGTTAAGCCGTTAGGTGGTGGCCATCTCAGGTCGCTACACTTGCCGGACGAAACGTTCTGATACTGTGACGTGCCAACCGGCTATCGCGACATCCGTATCTCTCACCTCAGCCATAAAAACCAGCAGTTCGTGCTCCTGGCCAGCATAGTTGGTTCTCCTCCGGACAATACACAGTACGAGTGATACTTGAACTGCATAAATAGTGCAGACAGCTTGGGTTTTGAAGCTAGGGTTTAGGGTAGCAGGGAGGAGTCTGTTGGAAAGCCATTTAACCTTGGTGATGAGAGAGTAAATCTGGTAGCCAGACAAAAAGGTGGAGCTGGAATAAAAAACGGTAGCTATTTGCTACCGCTTTAAAGTTAATCAGGTTAGTAAAATGTCTAAAAACTTACATTTTTAAATACGAGCATACAGCCAATAACTAGCAGGAAGCTATGTACGATTTTATGGTAGTCGATTTTGTATTTTTGTAAGTAGTGGTAGCCAATCATACCGCCAGTTAAACCGACCGCGAAAGCAGGCAGTGCAGAAATGACATGAGAGACAACTTGCTCGGTAATTAGCCCTTCATTCCAGAAACTGATGTTGGCACCGATCATTTGCAGCATGAAAAAGAACGCTAACGTTGATTTGGTTTGATCGGCAGTCCAAGGCTGCATTGATGTGTAAGCAATCACCGGTGGACCAGACTCACCTACACTCGCACCAAGCACACCTGACGTGAAACCCGCCCCGACCGTAATTGGAACAGAAGTCTTCTTAAACAATGGTTTAGTGGAGATCATGGAGTGTAGGCTCGACATGACCAGCACAATACCCATGGTTAGAAGGATGTACTGAGAGGGCATAGTCGCTAACAGTTTTGCTCCAACAAATGATGCTGGAATTGAGCCAGCAAATAAGATCAATCCTGTCTGACGTTGAATAGAGTGTCGCATTTTCCACACAACGGGTAGCGTAACTAACCAGCCAAAGATACCTGCAATAGGTACCGCTGTTTGAGCGCCTACAATAAGAGAAAGTAAGGGGACTGACACAAGCGCGGAACCAAATCCGGTCAGGCCTTGGGTGAATCCCGCTAAGGCGATGATCATCGAAATAAATATTATCGTGGTGTCCATATATCCTGTTTTATGAGCTGAGTGAGAGTAAGGTCACTATAGAATTATTGAAATTAATTACCATTATTTGTGTCACATTTTGTTGTTTTGTGTCCGTTTGGTTTCGCTTTGTGACTGCCGTCTCAGATGCTTTTTACCCCTTTCGTATAATGAGCTCTCTAATCATCGACCTTCTTTGTTGGTCAAAATGCCAATGCCTGAATCCCCTGAGCGAGCATTGGCATTTTGATTATTTATTTTCTAATGAGGTTAGCTATGGAGAACTTCCAGGCAGAGAAACAGAGCTTGTTCGATTTAAGGGCGAGTCATCACACCGATGCGCAAGGTACCGAAGCATTCGATAAGGTTTATGGATTAGGTTATGAGGTGGGACACGCCGATTGGTCTCCTTTTCCTCGCGTAAACAGATTGCGTCAAACCTTTCTGGACAGACCGTATGATATTGACGTTGAGCGCCTACGTTTAGTCACAGAGGCGTATCAAAACAATCAAGCGATGCCGAGGATATTGCAGTGCGCTTATGCGTTTGAAAATATCTTGCTTAACAGCACGCTCTATATCTATGACGAGGATTTAATCCTTGGGGAAATTGCTGCGCCAGCGAAAGCCTCACCAATCTATCCAGAGTTTTCTGTCGATTGGATTATCGATGAGATTCTGAACTCGCCATTTGAAGAGCGCCCTAACGATCAGTTTTACATTCGTAACGAGCAAGACAGAGCTGAAATTCTGGAACTTTGTCAGTACTGGAAAGGAAAAACTGCCAACGAGTTTATTACTGCCCATCTTGATGATGACCAAAAGAAAGGGTCACACATGGGGGAAAAAGTGTTCCAGACCAATAATTACCATTTCGCGGGTATTGGTCATTTTGCTATGGACTTCAAAAAGCTGATGACACTCGGCTATAACGGAGTGTTGGAACAAGCTCGCAATGCGTTTTCTCAATTGTCTAAACAAGATCCTGACTTCAGTGAAAAACGCGATTACTACAAAGCGACCATCATTTCGTTGGAAGCGGCAGTCAAATATATCACCCGCTACGCCATACTCGCGGAAGATATGGCATTTAACGAATCAGATCAAAAGCGTAAGCAAGAGCTGCAAGCGATGTCTGTTAACTGTTTCCAGATTGCGGGCGGTGTGCCGCAAACATTCTGGCAGGCAGCTCAGCTGTTTAACTTTGCTGTCACTATGACCCAGATTGAAGGCAACGGCCATTCGATTTCCTATGGTCGCATGGACCAATGGTTGCTGCCGTTTTACACCAAGGATGTGACTGAAAACGCTGTGCCTAAAGAGTTCATTCTCGAAGTACTGGAAGTTCTCTACGTTAAAATGAACAATCCGACCAAACTCAAAGATAAAGGTACTGTTAAGGTGCGCAATGGACGTGGATTTGGTGGAGAAAGCCTGACGATTGGTGGTGTCGATCAACAAGGTAATGACGCGACTAATGACCTGACTATGCTGATGCTTGAAGCCTCGGCTCACACTCGAATGATGAACCCTTGGGTATGTCTGCGAATGCACGAAAATACGCCTTACGAGCTGAAGATTAAAACCATTGAGTGTGTACGTGCTGGCTATGGTCACCCGAAATTGTTCAACGATGGCCCGGCAATTAAAGCCATGCTAGGCAAAGGGATGACGCTGGAAGAAGCTCGTGATTATGCAGTGGTGGGCTGTGTAGAGCCTACTATTCCTGGCAAAGAGCATGGTTGGCTAGACGCTGGTTATGTGAATACCGCCAAGATGATGGAAATGGTCATTAATGGTGGTCGTATCCTTTCTGGGCCAAATGCTGGGATGCAGCTTGGTCCGGATACTGGCAGTCTCGAAACTTACCAGACCTTTGATGAAGTATTGGAAAGTGTCGATAAGCAGTTTGGCTATTGGTGTGATCAGCTGTGCAGCTGCCTCAATGTTACTGACAAAATGCACCGCCTGATTAAACCAACCCCTTACATTTCAGCCTTCTTTGAAGGATGTATTGAATCAGGGAAAGACATGACCTTCGGTGGTGTCAAATACAATGGCACAGCTCCACAGGCAGCGGGCATCGCGACTTGTGCAGACTCGCTTGCAACGATTAAGAAGCTGGTATTCGACGATCAGAAGTATACGGGCAAAGAGTTACTTGATGCCGTCAAAGATAACTGGGACGGACATGAGAAGCTGTATGCCTTAGTTAACAGCGCTAAGATTCCCCATTACGGCAATGATATCGATGAAGCTGACGAGCTGTTTTCGTTCATGTTTGAGTGCTATTGCCGCCATATTAAAGGACGTCAAAATCCACGTGGTGGTAAGTTCAGCCCTGGTGTTTACACTGTGAATGCAAATGTAGGTATGGGCTTGTATACCAATGCATCTATCGACGGACGAAAGAATGGAGAGCCAATTTCGGACAACATGGGACCTGTCCATACCGCGGGTGGTTCACATGACATCAATGGTCCAACAGCCGTCATCAACTCAGTCACAAAAGTCGATCATAGTCTGGCGACCAACGGTACTCTGCTCAACCTGCGTTTTCCTGAAGACGCAGTGTCAGGTGTAGAGGGACGTGACATATTAGTCAGTTTTGTCGATGAGTACATCAACAAGCAAGGTATGCACGTCCAGTTTAATATCATGAGCTCAGAGAAGATGCGTGCGGCGCAAAAGAACCCTGAACTCTATAAAGATATGTTGGTTCGAGTAGCCGGTTATAGTGCTTACTTTGTTGAACTGGGTAAGCCCTTGCAGGATGACTTGATTTCACGCACCGAACTAAGGTTCTAACTAAACCAAGATAATACCCAAGACTTCATTGCCGATCCTATCGCTTTGGAGCTTGGGTATTGGTCTTTCTAACAAGGGATGAGGTTTACGTGTCAGACCTAGCAACTGTTCTAAATGTGCAGCGATTCACTCTCCATGACGGACCGGGTATTCGTACGGAGATTTTTCTTAAAGGGTGTCCACTTCGCTGTGACTGGTGTGGTAACCCAGAGAGCTTTAAGCGTCGGGTAGAGGTCGGGGTGTACAACAACAAATGTATCTCTACTGATCATTGTGGCTCGTGCACAGATGTGTGTCCCGATAATACTATGCTGCTCTATTCTGACGCAAAGTTGGCAGAGATTAATAGCCACCAGTGCACGGGCTGCCTCAACTGTGTGGAAGAGTGCCCATCGGAAGCGATCAAGCAGTGGGGGCAGTCGATGACAGTCGATGAGTGTATGGAGCTAATCCTGAAGGATAAGGGCTTCTATCAACGTTCGGGAGGTGGGGTTACCGTTTCTGGCGGAGAGCCGCTGCTACAAAGTAGTTTTGTTCTTGAGCTGTTTAAAACATGTAAAAAAGAAGGCATTCACACCTGTCTGGAATCGAGTTTTTATGCCAACTGGAATCGTATCGAAAAGTTGATGCCATATACGGATCTGTTCATTTCTGATATCAAATTGATGGACAGCAATGCACACAAAACTTATACCGGTGTCGACAACCGCAAGATTCTACGTAACCTGACAGCGCTTGCGGAGGCTGGCCATGATCTAATCTTAAGAATCCCGGTTATTCCAACGGTTAACGATAGCGATGAGAACATCAAAGCCAGTGCTGACTTTATCGAATCGCAACTACAAGGGCGGATTAAAGTACTGCAACTATTGAGCTTTATGCGTTTAGGTGAAGAGAAGTACCAGTCTCTCGGACTTGATTACAAAATGAAAGATCTTAAGTTTGAGCGACACGCATTTCAGCAACGAGTCAGTCAAATCGCCGACTACTTTAATCAACGCGGAATATACTGCTGTGTAGGAACAAAACAACAAGCAGCTTAAAGTCGCGTCAGTAATTAAGAAGAAACAGATAAGGGGCAACCAGGTGAAATTAAAGGTAGAAGATTGGGGTGAGGTAGAAGGGCAGGCGTTGCCTGTTAAGCTTTTCACGTTAGAAAACAGCCAAGGCATAACGCTACAAGTCACTAACTACGGGTGTATTGTTACCTCGTTAGAAGTTCCTGATCGGAAAGGTGACTGCGCCGATGTGGTACTGGGATATGAAAGCCTAGAAAGATACCTGACAGGACACCCATTTTTTGGTGCTGTAGCGGGCCGCTTTGCTAACCGAATTGGTGCTGGTCGGTATACATTAGACGGTAGTCAGTTTCAGCTAGAAACCAATGAGTTACCTACAGGTCAACACCTGCACGGCGGTAGTAAAGGGTTCGATAAATATGTCTGGAATTTTGCGATTGAAGAGCAGCAAGAATATATCTACCTGCACTTTAGCCGTGTATCGCCTGATGGCGAGTCTGGCTATGGCGGTACGCTCAATGTGACCCATACCATAGGTCTGGACGAAAATGATCAGGTCCATTACAACTTTAAGGCCACGACAGACAAACCAACGGTCGTGAACTTATGTAATCATAGTTACTACAATCTAGCTGGTCATGATTCAGGTACTGTCGACGGTCATGACCTGAAACTATTTGCTCAGTTCTACACCCCGGTAGATGAACACTCAATACCAACAGGCGAAATTCGCAGTGTTGCAGGTACAGGTCTCGACTTTACCCAAACGACCCGCATTGGCGATAACAAGCACATGATGCCGCAAGGTGGTTTCGACCACAACATGGTACTTGATGGCTCTGAAACTGAAGGGGAATATCACTATGCAGCAGAGCTTTATGAGCCAAATAGTGGCCGTCTGATGACGGTGTTGACCACGCAGCCAGGTGTTCAGTTTTACAATGGATTCAAGTTGTCGAATAAACACTGGGTCGGCAGACATGGTGAACGTTATGAATCATGTTACGGAATGTGTTTAGAGACGCAGCATTTTCCTGATAGTCCAAATAAAGCTCACTTTCCTTCAACGCGATTAAATCCGGGCGAAGTGTATCAAGAGAAAACGATCCACCGCTTTACGATAAAGTAATCACTGGCGTGTCTAAAAGCTTTGCTGATCGAAAGAGAGCGGAGCTTATTTTGTTTGCTAAATAACTGCAGTAAAACTAAAACGGCTCCTTAAGGAGCCGTTAAAATAGATTATGCGGATATTACTTACGAGCAAATCACCAATTCTGTTTCACCTTGCTTTGCTGCCGCTTCGATTGAAGGGCTCGGCTTAGTGTCGGTGAAGAAATAGGTCACATCTTTAATGTTCGCTAAGGTAATCGAGCCTTTGGGAATGAACTTGCTCGAGTCCATAGCGACTAAAACATGGCGCGCCGATTTCATTACCGTTTGGGTGATCATGGTTTCATTCAGATCATACTCAAGTAAGGTGCCATCAACATCCACGGATGCGGCACTGGTAATCAGATAATCAAAGCGGAAGTTAGAGATGAAATCCATCGCTTCTGTTCCAACAATTCCGCCATTGAAGGCTTTTACCTTTCCACTAGGGATCAATACATCGATAGACTTATTGGTATGCAAAACGCTTGCTACACGAAGGCTATTAGTAATGACCTGTAAATTGTTTTTCTTGGCTAGATGACTCGCTATGACTTCTGCGGTTGTCCCGATAGTGATGAACACTGTCGAGTTATCAGGAATCAAATCGGCAATCGCTTTGCCTATCGCATGCTTTTGCTCTGTGTCTGAAACCTGACGCACTTCATAATCAAGGTTAGTTTTGGTTGCTGGTGAGCTTGCGCCACCATGGTGACGAATCACTAAACGATCATTGCTGAGCTTCTTTATATCGCGGCGAATCGTCTGTGTAGAAACGTCTAGCATTTCTGCCAGCTCCTCTACACTGTAATAACCTTTGTCATTAACTAGCTGAATTAACTTATCTTGTCTGGGATTAGTCACGTCAGTCCTTCGTTTTGTTTATTTTTGTAGTTTTTGATCCACTTCTATTCTAGTCGGGATTCCTTCTCGACCGCCTTTCTTAGTACATTTTAGCGCTGCAACTGTGTTAGAGAAAACAATCGACTCGCGACTTTGTTTCGATTCTGCGACCGCGACCGCTAAAGCACCATGGAAAACATCGCCAGCACCCGTTGTATCAACGACGTCTACCTTGATTACTGGCTCGTGACAGAGTTCGTCACCTTCGAGCCAGTAACAACCTTTAGAGCCTACAGTAACATAAACTTTGCCATCTGTTTGTTTTTTAGCGATTTTCAACCCTTCTACAGGATCGCTACAGCCAGTGAACTTCTCTAGTCCTGGCTCTGAAAATGCCACGTGATCAGCCAATTTTACCAGCTCATCAATTGGATCTGGTGCGATGTCTGCATCTAATACTGTCGGAATATTGTGTCGTTTTGCCTGCTCTAAAGCGTACTTGGCACCTTCTGGCCAGCGAACGTCGGTAAGAACAGTTTCATACTGTGAAAAGTCGATACTCTCAAGTTGCTTAGGGTCACGACTTAATGACTTATCTTGGTAATTAATGATCATTCGCTCACCTTCGTCGTCAACCAACACTGCTGAAAAGGCTGAGGATGCTCCTTTGATATGTACCGCTTTGTCTACATTAACACCATAGCTTGCGAGTTCAGTCAGCATGGTGTCAGCGACGCCATCTTGACCAACGCGGCCAATGAAGTCGACCCTGTGACCTAGTCGAGACACGGCGACAGCTGCTGTTGCCGCTGGGCCCCCGCCAACTTCATAGTAATCCTTCGCTACGTATTTACCACCTGTTGTTGGCAGATTCTCTACACGTTGGATTCGGTCTAAAACGGTAATTCCTACACATGCAATTGTCATAGTTGTTCTCTTTATCTCTACGTTATTGGGCTGCAGAATAGCGAGCTAATAGTGTCAGTATATCCAAATTTGTACATTTGGCTGGGACAATAATCACAAAACAACCTAAATGGACATAAAACAACAAAATGTGACATTTGTTACGGTCGAGATGGAAATTAATGTTTATATTGAATGCAACTTAACCACTAACGTGAAGGAAGAAAAAATGTCGATGATTGGTTTTATTGGTCTAGGTCAAATGGGTACACCAATGGCTCTGAACCTAATCAAAGGTGGTCACACATTAAAAGTATTTGATATCAACCAGACTGCTGTTGAACAGTTGGTAGAGCAGGGTGCATCGGCAGCTGTGTCTCCGGCAGATGCCGCTTTAGATTCTGAGTTTGTAGTAACCATGTTGCCAAATGGTGCGCTAGTTAAGAATGTGATTTTCGGCGAAGACGGTGTTACTTCTACCCTGGACAAAAACGCATTACTTATCGACATGTCGACGATTCACCCGCTTGAAACTGATGCTCTAATTAAGGAGATGACGAACCAAGGCTTTTCAATGATGGAAGCTCCTGTTGGCCGCACCTCAGAACATGCGGTTAAAGGCGAACTACTGATCATGGCCGGCGGCACAAAAGAGCAAGTTGAACGCGCTCAGCCATTGTTTGACTGCATGGGCAATGAGACGGTTGACTGTGGCGGTGCGGGTAAAGGCATTCGGGTCAAAATTATCAATAACTACATGAGTATTGCGCTGAACGCTTTGTCTGCAGAGGCAGCTACGCTATCTGAGGCTATTGGTCTTGAGTGGGAAACGGCAATGAAAGTAATGAGCGGAACGCCTGCAGGCAAAGGGCATTTCACTACTACATGGCCGGGTAAAGTATTGTCTGGTGACTTGTCTCCGGTATTCATGATTGATCTTGCTCACAAAGATCTAGGTATTGCACTAGACCTTGCAAACCAGGTTAATGTTCCTATGCCATGCGGCGCTGCATCTCGTGAACTATACAGTATCGCTCGTGCAGCAGGTCGCGGACGCCAGGACTGGACTGCCGTGCTGGAGCAGCTGCGTGTAACGTCTGGCTTAGACCCAAAAGTCGGTTAGCTTGAAAATACACACAAGGGCAGCAATTCATTGATGTAAATTCAACAATATTTGACATTTCCATCATAAATTTTCGTTTTTTAACCCTTTTGGGGTAGCTGCTCTTCCATCGAAAACCCTCTAGCCTTCTTTTGTTGTTGAATAAAGGAAGGCTTTTTATTCACTGTTCAATGCCGTCAATAGCTGATGCTAAACAACTCGTCAGTTAGTTTATATTTACCTTAAAGATTACAGATACTTGTTGCGCTAAAGCGTTTTAGCTAACGAATCTTGCTTGATGGTAATTGATGGAAACCTGTTCTAGATCAACACAATTTTTGCTCATTGCGTATGATGTTTGTACCCAGGTGTACGACATAATATCCAGTTATTATTTGTTATTGAGTGTTTTGTGATCGCGTGTACATTTGTGGTAATAAATGTCAATTAATGAACATGAAGTGTTATCTAGCTAACAGAAATTGACAAGTTCGATTGGTAACTTGTCTTTCAACGAAGCAAAAGTCATTAAGACAAAATTCATATAAAGGAACAAAGATAATGCCTTACGTATCTGGTAAAACAATGATTCAAGAAGCGTGGAAAAACGGTTACGCAATCGGCGCTTTTACCGCTCACAACCTTGAAACGATCAAAGCAGTATTACTCGCCGCAGAAGAAGAAAAGTCGCCAATCATGATCCAGATTGGCCAGAAAGCCATTAACGAAATGGGCATGAAGCCACTTCGTGACGCAGTCGATTCATTAATTCAGCATCATCAGATTACGGTCCCAATCTGTATTCACCTGGACCACAGCCGCAAGTTCGAACAGTGTATGGAAGCTGCGACTAGAGATTTCCAATCGCTGATGTTTGATGGATCTGCACTACCGTTTGAAGAAAACATCCGCATTACTAAAGCGGTGGTAGATGTAGCAAATGCACTTGGCTTAGGTGCCGAAGGTGAAATCGGTAAGATCGGTGGCACAGAAGACGATATCACTGTTGATGAAAAAGACGCGATGATCACCACTGTAGAAGAGGCTCTGGATTTCTCTGAACGCACAGGCGTGGACTACCTAGCGGTTTCTATTGGTACAGCACACGGTGTGTACAAAACCACACCTGAACTGAAGTTTGACCGTCTATCTGAAATTAAAGAAGCAGTTAAAAAACCTATCGTACTGCACGGCGGCTCTGGTGTACCTGATGATCAGGTTGTCGAAGCGGTTAAACGCGGCGTAGCCAAGATAAATGTAGATACTGAACTACGTCAGGGCTTTATCCACGGTGTTCAGGCGCATTGGAAAGAGAATGAAACGGACTACATTCTTGCTGATGTGATGAATACAGGTATTGCTTCTATGAAAGAAGTCGTACAGCACAAAATCCGCCTGTTCGGCTCAAACGGCAAAGCATAATAAAAACAACAACTCAGTTAACTACAGGGTGCCAGGCACCTGGCCCCTTTGACTCTCTAATCCAATAATGGTGATTCTATGTTAAGAGCCATCGAAAATGCGATAAACACGGTAACAACTCCTGTATCTAAGGTGTTGCGTCACGTAGCTGGCATTCTACTTCTGATAATGACGATTATCGTTGTAGCTCAAGTGTTGTTCCGTTATGTCCTCAATATTCCATTGAGCTGGACCGATGAAATGTCGCGCTTTCTAATGATTTACATGACGTACCTGTGTCTGCCGTTTGTCTACCTGACGGATAAAAACATTGCGATGACGTTTGTTACTGAAATCCTAGAAAAGAAAGCGCCACGACTTTTTTCGTTCTTAGCTTTACTGGCGCACATTTCGGCAATTTTGGTGTTTGCTGTATGGATTAAGTTTGGTTGGAACTTCTTCCAAACCGGATCTGTAATGGCAGATAGCCTACCTATCCCAATGTTCTACGTTTACATCATTCCACCTGTAATGATGGGCGTGACCATCCTGTATGCACTACAAAAATGCGTAGCGTCTATTCGTGGCGTACTGGGTGATTTTGAAGATGTATCTCAAACAGCTAAGACAGCTGAATTGTTTGAAGCTCCTGCGGTTGAAGAAGCACCTGCAAAAGAGCCAAAGCAAACGCAGTCACTTGAACCAGAAGCTGCGGCTTAAGAGGGTGTTATAATGGTTTCTCCAATTTTCTTACTCTACTTTCTAATTCTATTAATCATCGGTGTTCCAGTACTGTTCACACTGGGCCTGTCACCTATGATTACTCTGTTCCAAAATGATCAGATGCTGTTCGCGAACATGCTGTACCAGCGTCTGTACTCGGGACTTGATAGCTTCCTGCTGTTAGCGCTACCTTTCTTTATGCTTGCGGGTGAATGTATGACTGCGGGCGGTATTACTCCTCGCATCATCGCTTTCGCTCAGACTATGGTGCAGCACCTGCGCGGCGGTCTTGGTCATGTGGTTATCCTTGCAGCTACTATTTTTGGCGCTCTGACAGGCTCTGCTGTTGCGGCTACATCAGCGATTGGCGGCATGCTGATCCCTGAAATGAAAAAATACAAATACGATACGGGTTACTCAGCAGCATTAACTGCAGCAGCTACGGTTCTGGGTAACATCATTCCTCCGTCGGGCATCATGCTTATCTACGCTTTCGTAATGAACACCTCGGTAGCGGCAATGTTCCTGGCCGGTGTAACACCAGGCATCATCTTCTGTATTGGTCTGATGGTAATGAACCACTTCCAGATCCGTAAGTACCCAGATGTTCAGCCGATGGAACGAGCACCTGCAATGGAACGTAAGCAAGCATTTCGCTTAGCGATTCTTCCTTTGCTTACGCCAGTTATCATTCTAGGTGGTATCTACGGCGGTATCTTTACTCCGACTGAAGCAGCCGCTGTTGCAGTAGCCTATGCGATTGCTGTCTCACTGTTCATCATCAAGGTGACCAATACTAAAGCGACTTACGCTCTGTTCGCAAAAGTAGCCGTCAACGCAGCGTCAATCCTGATCATTGTGGCGGCAGCAAGTGGGTTTGCATCTCTGATCAGCCTGTCTGGTGTGTCGAACATGGTTGCTGAAATCATGAACGGTATTACGGACAACCCTTACTTACTGTTTGCAATCATCAACGTTCTGCTGTTCATCATTGGTATGTTCCTCGATGCGGGCCCTGCGATTCTTATCTTCGCCCCAATCTTTGCACCAATCATGATTAACGCTGGCATCGACCCTGTTCACTTCGGTGTGGTGATGTGTGCAAACCTTTCTATCGGTCTGGCGACTCCGCCGATGGGATTGGTTCTGTTCGTGGCATCGGGGGTATCAAAGGTCTCTGTATCTGAAATCTCAAGAAAGATTGTTCCATTCCTAATCGTTGAGGCAGCGCTGATTTTCGTAATCTCGTTCTTCCCTCAATTGGTTATCGGTCTGCCACAGATGTTCGGCATCATGTAACTAGCAAAATAAGACAAATTACCAGCGGCATTTGGTTACCTCTCAGGTGCCGCTGTAGAAACTTCCCTACACAAGGTCAAAAATTATGAAAAAATCAATCCTTACTCTAGTGGCTTCTAGCGTATTACTAGCAACGGGTGCAGTATCTGCAGCAACAGAATTTAACGTCGTTCACTTAACGTCACCGGACAGCTACAACCATCAGTCATTGCTGGTATTTAAGAATCACTTAGAGACACGTTCAAATGGTGAAATTAAGGTAAATATTTACGGTTCTGGTCAGCTATGTGGCTCAGGCAAAGAATGTATCGCTGGGGTTCAGGCAGGTATGTTTGACTATTTCCCAACCACAGTGTCTGAAATCGCATACTACTGGAAGCCTGCAGAATCTTTTGACCTACCATACCTTCTGCCAAATGACCGCGTAGCGGAGTGTGTTTACGGTAACGACGAATTTATGTCAGATGTTCGCCAAAACGTTATCAAAAAAGCACCAAATGTGCGCTTGATGATGGTGGCAAACTCTGGTGGCTGGCGTAACTTCGCGACCACCAAGAAGGCCATCAAGACACCCGCTGACGTCGAAGGTATGAAGATCCGTACTGTTCCAGCAAAAGTACAACAAGATCTAGTTAAGCAGTTGGAGGGTTCACCAACACCAATCGCTTGGCCAGAGGTATACACAGCGCTTTCAACTGGTGTTGTGGAAGGTACAAAAAATGGCATCGTCGATATCGTACAAAGCCGATTCCACGAGAGTCTGGATTATCTGACTCTGGATGGTCATGCCTATATGGGTGGCGCGTGGGTGATGTCTGACATGAAGTTCAACTCACTTTCACCAGAGCTAAAACGTGTAGTGCTTGATGCGATCGAAGCTCAGCAGCAGTACCTCAACTCGTATCCTAAGCACAACGAATATGCTTCGTACGAAGTATTCAAGCAATCAAACGGAACGATTTACAACCCAACAGTAGCTGAGAAAGAAGCTTTCAAAACGGCCACTAAGCCAGTGATCGATAGCTGGGCTTCAGCAGCCAATGGAGAAGGTAAACAGTGGTTAGAACGTTTCCAAACGGAAATTAAAGCGTGTGAAGCGCAAATCGAAGCGTCATACAACCTAACTATGTAATCAATACCCTGCGAAGGGTGTCAACTAGACGCCCTTCCTAACAGGAGACAGTAAATGATTAATGATAAAGGCAACTTACAAGCTAAAGCACAGAAGATCCTTTGCGCTCTAGGCGGGATCAAAAACATTGAAGATGGCCAAATTGATAACTGTGCAACCCGCTTGCGCATTCAGGTCAAAGATATGGGCGCTGTAGACGAAAAACTGCTTCGTCGTCAGGGAGCTCTTGGTTTTATCCGCCTACCGGAAAATCAAATCCAGGTGGTGTTCTTTGATGTTCACAATCTGGCTGAAGAATTAAGAACGCAAGCGGCAGGTTAAGCCAATACCGCTCACTTATAGAATCAAAAATAAATTTATAAAGGTAACGTTGAAATGAAATGGATTAATACTCGCTCTCACAACTTTTGGTTAGAAACGGAAACTGACCGCATTTTCGAATTCGGGCGTAACTCAGTCGTACCAAACGGTTTCGGCTGGATTGGCAATAATGGCAAGGTTCGTGAAGAGATGGGTACTCGTCTTTGGATTACCGCCCGTATGCTTCACTGTTACGCTCTGGCTGCGCATATGGGGCGCCCGGGTGCATACGACTTGGTTGAACACGGTATTGCGGCACTTGAAGGTCCTCTGAAGGACAAAGAGCATGGCGGCTGGTTCGCGACTATCGACAACGAAGGCGAAGGCATCATGGATTCGTCTAAGCAGGGCTACCAGCACGCATTTGTTCTGTTGGGTGCAGCAAGCGCGGTCACAACTGGCCACCCACGTGCCCAGGCGCTACTAGACGAAGCAATTAACGTCTATGAAAATCACTTCTGGGTTGAAGAGCGTCAAATGTGTTACGAGTCTTGGGATCAAGCCTGGACTGAAACCGAAGATTACCGTGGCGGCAACATGGCAATGCACTCGGTAGAAGCATTTCTGATTGTTTACGATGTAACAAAAGATAAGAAGTGGCTAGACCGTGCTCTGAACATCACTGAGTTTATGATCAACAAGACAGCCAAAGGTCTGAACTATCGTGTTAACGAACACTTTGACTCTGATTGGAAGCCTCTACCTGACTACAACAAAGAAACGCCAGCAAGTCACTTCCGCGCATATGGTGGTACACCTGGTCACTGGATTGAGTGGGGGCGTCTGATCTGTCACCTACGTGCAACACTACAAGAAATTGGCGCACACTGCCCTGATTGGTTACTAGAAGACGCAATTGGACTGTTCGACGCAACAGTACGCGATGCATGGCATGTGGACGGTGCTCCGGGTTTTGTCTACTCAGTTGACTGGGAAGGCAAACCAGTGGTTCGTGAACGTATCCGCTGGGCTCCGGTTGAGGCAATTGGTACTGCATACGCACTGTACACTGTGACGGGCGAGCAGAAATACCAAGACTGGTACCGCACATGGTGGGATTACTGTCGTACTTACCTTATTGACTATGACGGTTGCTCATGGTGGCAAGAGCTGGACGTAAACAACCAAGCAGGTACCAGCGTGGTTTGGGATGGCAAGCAAGACATCTACCATCTAATGCACTGTTTGGTGATTCCTCGACTACCACTGACTCCAGGCCTTGCACCAGCGTTGGCTAACGGTTTACTAGACTCAACTTGCAAATAAGGCACTCGGTCTAGATTAGAGCACCTCTGGCATGTCGAGGTGCTCATTTTTTATTTGAGCGTAATGTAACTAAGCTTTTGGTTACATTACGCGATTTTTCTACATCCATTCCCCAAAAACTTCCTTATAGGCTAGATGTCAGCGATAAATTCCCTTGATTATCAACAATATGGCTATGCATCGAGTTCAGCATGTATTAGAGTCAAACACAGCAGCGTTATCAGGACACACACCAAAAATGTAGTTTAGAAATGAATTGTTAAAGCGTGTGTCCCTTCAATTTCAAATAAGGAGAAGCCATTGGTAGAACGGATGAGTTACCCAAATTTACCTCAAATCGCAGGGCCTTATGTTCATGCAACAAAGCACAATGGCACCCTCTATATATCAGGGTTAACGGCTTATGGTACTGACGCTCAACCTCTCGATATGGCAGCTCAGGCTAAGGAGGTGCTTAACCAGATCGCGCAGGTTGTTGAGCAGGAAAAACGGTCAAAAAGCGATCTGGTCAAACTGACGATTTTTGTGCGAGATATGTCTAAGCTAACCAGCATTCGAGAGCTGCTATTTGATTTCTACGATGGCTATTTACCAGCGTGCTCTCTTGTTGAGGTTTCGAAGCTGATTCATCCTGATTTACAAATTGAGATAGAAGCGGTTGTCGCGCTATAAGAACAACGTATTGGTTTGAATCTTAAGGCACAATAGCCAGTGAAAGACGTCGTTTGTTTATATACAAGGTTTTGTTTTTATTGGAGTATCGAAAATCATGGATGAAAGAAGTCAGGCTTATCTGGATCAGTATTTTAACTCATTGCCTGCAGAGCTTGCCGCACAGCACACCTCATTTAGTTCAGATTACTATTGTAATGACGAGTACAACGCCAACCTATGCGCTGATCTGATCCTTCGCGGTGAAAAACGTGCGTCCTGCAGTATGGAGTATTGGTATAGTCACGAAGGTGAGCCAATGCCTCAGGTCGGCCATCTTCAAGTTGTGACTGACTGGCATGGAAATCCAGTCTGCATCGTTGAAATCAGTTCAGTAAGTACCTCTAGGTATTGTGATGTCAGCGCTGAGTTTGCTGCAGAAGAGGGGGAAGGAGATAAGTCTTTACAGTGGTGGCGAGAAGCGCACTGGGATTTCTTCAGCAAAGAATGCGCTGAGCTGGGGATTGAGCCAACGCAAGAGATGATGTTGGTGTTAGAACGTTTTAAAGTCGTTTATAAGTAAGCGGCGCTTAGTACGAGCTTACAACACATGCAACTTACAAGGATGGAGCAGGGAATGATCGTAAGGAACGCGACTAAGAAAGATGCAGGCAAGTTACTGGAGCTAATCGAGCTAAAAGCTGAATTTGACCGAAGTATGAAAGGCTTTAATGGCCAAATATCCACAACCGTAGAAAAGATAGAACGCACACTATTTGGAGATTATCCTTTTGCGCACGCTTTATTATTGGAGCGTGAGAGTGAAGTACTTGGTTTTGCCTTGTTCCACTATCGTTACTCGTCCTTTAGCGGCGAGCCATCAATGTGGCTCGATGACCTTTTAGTCGTCGGAGAGCAAAGGTCAAAAGGCTATGGACACAAGTTGATGCTGGCAATGAAAGCGCAGGCAGAGGCTTCATCGGTTTCACATATTGCCTGGACAGCAAGCCCGCATAATAAGAAAGCGCACGAGTTCTATACAAGATTAGGTGCCGAGGTTGAACGCATGGACGGTCAACGCCCCTATTTCCGTTGGCAAGTGAGCCAATAGCGAAAAACTATCGTATCAACAGTGACTTATTGGTTAGGTTTTTACGGAGTAAACCATGAAGAAATTATTATTGTGTATTGTCCTGTTGTCACTTGGCGGTTGTTTGGGTGTGCCTCAAAGTGTTCAGCCTGTCAGCGACTTTAAACTCGATAACTACCTGGGTAAGTGGTATGAAGTGGCTCGTTTAGATCACTCGTTTGAGCGCGGCCTGAGTGATGTCACTGCCGAATATGCTATGCGCCCGGATGGTGGTGTATCGGTAATCAACCGTGGTTACTCTGCAGAGAACAAAGAGTGGCAGCAGGCAGAAGGGAAAGCCTACTTCGTCAATAGCGAGAATGAAGGCTATTTGAAGGTGTCATTCTTTGGTCCTTTCTATGGCTCATACGTAGTGTTTGAACTTGAAAAACAAAACTATGACTACGCGTTTGTGTCTGGCCCGAATACCGATTATCTGTGGCTGCTGTCACGCAAACCGGACGTCAGCCCTGAAATCAAAGCAGAGTTTGAGCGATTAGCTAAGCGGTATGGCTTTGATGTGGACGAGCTTATTTACGTTGAGCACAAATAGAGTCTCCCCAAGCTTCAGTTTTAATCATTAGCGCTAGTTGAGCTGACTTTTAGTCACTCTATCAACATCCCATTTTTTGTCTTGAGCTGAGCAAATGCACTAGGATGCATTATATTGATTATTGTCTCTTACACTTTAGATTTAGCCGTATGCTTAAACTGAAAATAGAAACTTTTTCAAATGACAGCGGAAACATTGAAGATACTTTAGCGGTGCCGCTAGCTGTGGCTAAAACGTTGTTGAAGTTTCTGCCTGCTAATTTAGCAGCGAAGTTTGATGAAAATGGCGAGCAACTGCAGGATCTGGTGTCAGCCATCGCTGACGTTAAACAGCCGGGGATAATTCTAGAGTTTGATGACCAGGACGAGGATCAGCGAATCGTGTTCTCTGTCTGTTAGCTGTGACAGGGCGATAAAAATAAAAAAGGCGTTTACAGTGCTAGGGAGAAAAAGATGGAATTTACAATCAATCGAATAAATACAGTAATGGGGACCTTCAGGTTGTCTGGCGAGTTATTGGCTAAGTCTGAAGCAACAGCGATTCGCTACTCTAGTGCTGAGTTTATGGGTACCGACGGCTGGGTCGCAATTAACACTGAGACAGAAGTGGGTCTATCCATGCTCAATGAAATCAAAGCAGAAGTCATTGAGCATTTAACCGAGGGATGCGATGCCGTTGGCTGAAGTGATGATTGAGCGTTAAATTGCTTTTTAAGGCCTATTCGGCTTACGATTTACATTGTAAATAGCCTCAAGCACAGCTTGAGGCTATTTGTTATTTAAAACAGACTTCAGCCCAGCGTGCCAGCCCTGCGGTCACCGAACCAAAGTAGTTACCACTGACGACCTGAATATCAGGCAGGGTTTGTTGCACGGCGCTACGAAGAATTGGCGAGCGAGCAGAACCGCCGGTCATAAAGATCGCATCAGGTGTCACACCACCTTGCTCTACCGCTTCTTTTACCAGGTCTGCCATCTTCTGCTTTGGTGTCTCGATAGCGTTGGTCATATCTTCAAAGCTGATTTCCACTTCTAATTGTTCCGACAGAAGCTGCATGGTTGCGCGGTACTGAGGGTGATCAGAGAGGGCTATCTTGGCCTCTTCTGCCTGACGTACTAAGCGATAACCAAGGGTTTCATTAAATACTTCGATGAGGCGGAGCAGTTTCTCAGGTTCCTGAGCTTCTTTATGCAACAGCTTCAGCGTTGCCAGATTTGAACGGGAGTAGAAGTCTGCCTGTGCATCAACGCTGTTAATCGCAATCGGGTTCCAGAACTGAATGGTTGGCATGACGATGTCCGAAGTGGTTTTACTGCCCAGGCCAAATGGGGTCATCAGCTGTTTAAACGCCAGTGCGATATCGAGGTCGTTCCCCCCAACACGTTGACCGCTGTGCGCCAGAAGGCTTTGGGTACGATCAGATTTACCACGCCAGCCTGGACCCATTTCAATCAGGGAACAGTCGGTAGTACCCCCGCCAATATCAACGACAAGGATGGTTTTGTTTTCAGTCAGTGATGCTTCGTATTCCAGACCTGCGGCGACGGGTTCAAACTGAAATTCGATATTTTTAAAGCCTGCGCGAGTGGCTGCTTTACGCAGGATCTCTTCGGCCTGACGGTTAGCCGCTTCGCTGTCACGACCGTGGAAGTTCACAGGTCGACCAATGACTGTATCGGTGATGATTTGCTCGGCATCCTGCTCTGCATTGCGTTTGATGTTGTCCATCATGGCACAGACCAGATCTTCAAAGAAGCTCACCTGAACGTCGCGTAGACCAGATGCTCCAAGGAATGATTTTGGTGATTTTACGTAATAGCTTTCGCTTGGATCTTGTAGATAGTGGTCTAGGGCTGCCTGACCAAAGGCGACCTCTTCAGCGATAAACTCAACTCCCTCTTCGCGGTTAAGGTTGATCGCGCGGCGTAGAACCTGTTCACCTACCGAGTCGAGTGGCTTGATGTCGCGGAATTTGAATAGGTATTCCGCTACAGCTTCTCGAGTCGGTGCAGATAAGGTAGAAGGAATGTAAACACTGTTACCTTCCAGTTTGAGTAGCTTTGGCTCACCTTGCTCAATCTTAGCTACTGAGCAGTTTGCCGTCCCGTAGTCAAAGCCAATAAACATTCGAATCTCCTACCATCAAAAAAAGGTCGGCAATGTTACCGCAATGGTGTAGTGAATGCTATTGGCGGTTTTGCTAAAACTCAGGTTAAGTCATCTTTGCCTTCGACCAGAGCATGATGGCTGATTGAGCCTTCCGTACGTGCTTTGAGATGGGGAGCATATTCAGGGTCGTTGATAAAGTCTAATGCAGACTGGCGACTTGGCCATTCGATAACGACTCGCAGTGCCGGGTTTTCCGCGTCACCTTCAACTCGTTCGTGACTGGCTGTACGAGCGAGATACTTACCACCATGTTTGGCGACCAACTGAGTTGCAGGGCCAATGTAATCGGGGATCCAGTCTGGGTTTGTTGGGGTTACCTCGATGACTGAGTAGTATTTTGACATGTGATTCTCCTCCTAGTGTTAGTAACAGCCTAGTCAAGAATCGTCCTGTCCGTACAATTGATTATCAACCTATTTGTGAAGGAAAAGCTAAGTGGCTCATCCTTGCTGAGTAGAACACTGAGCCACGAGAGTGCTGCTATGCCGATGCTTCCAGAGTATAAATCTGATCGAGGTTATCGAGGATAAAATCGATAAAGGCACGAATATGAGGCTTCGGGTACTGGGTTGTCTTATACAGAGCGTAGATTTCTCCACTGCGGTTCTCCCCATATGAAGCATGCCACTCTGGTAATAGGTGTACCAGTCTGCCTTGTTGCAGATAGGGTTTGACCATCCAGTCAGAGAGCAGTAATACGCCAGTGCCTTGTAGTGCTCCCCATAGAACAGGGGAGCCCCCTCTTGAACTTAGGTTGCCTGTGACCATCACCTGTTTGTTTACCTTACCGCGCTGAAAGTGCCAGTGACTTCGTTGACGTTTTTGGCTGATCAGTAAGCAGTTGTGGTCGGCCAGGTCGTCGGGTGCGGTGATCTCGGGATGGTTATTGAGGTAGTTAGGGGAAGCAACCAGCAGGGTTTGATTGGTCATCAGTTTGCGAGCTCGTAAACGGCTGTCTTTAGGTGAGCCGATACGGATGGCTATATCGATGTTTTCGCTGTTGAGATCGACGACGTTATTATCCAGTTCAAGCTCGACTTTGACTTTTGGGTATTGCTGCAAAAACTTAGGGATCAAAGGGGCTAGGAAGAGATTGCCGAAACTCTCAAAGGCGGAGATGCGCAATAGCCCTTCTGGTTGACGATGGGTTTTCTTCATCTCTTCAACCAGAGTGTTAGCGTTGTCGAGCAGTGGCAGCGCCTGTTGGTGAAAGTACTGGCCTTCTTCGGTGAGCAGAAGTTGTCGCGTGCTGCGCTTGAACAGTGTGGTTTTGAGTTGGGCTTCGAGGTTGTCTATGTTTCTCGCCACCGATGAAGGTGCCATGTTCAACACGCTGCCAGCCTGAGAAAAACTGCCTGACTCTACCACTTGATTAAAGATTCGGATTAGGTCTAACACTGTCGTACCTCGCCTTTGCGTTTTGTGCAAAACTGAATCGATTATGTTGGGTATTCTGCATAAATATAGATTGAATCACAATGGCTGTGACTTTTCGAACAATCACATAAAGGAACAGACTATGACTACACGAATCAATATTGCTCAAGTGGAACCCAAAGCGTTAACGGCGATGTTAAGCGTGGAGGGCTATGTGACTGAAGCGCGCTTGTCGGCGTCGCTTAAGAAGCTTATAAAGCTGCGTGCCTCGATAATTAACCAGTGCGCTTACTGTATTGAAATGCATGTGACCGAAGCGGAGAAGCTGGGTATTGATGCTAAAAAGCTGTTTGCTCTGGCGGCATGGAAGGAGTCGCCGCTGTTTGACGCTGAAGAGAGAGCGGTACTGGCGCTGACTGATGAAATGACACTGATTGCCAAAGGCGGAGTGTCTGATGAGGTTTACCAAGTCGCACGTGAACATCTTGGTGAGGAGTTGTTAGCGCAGGCGATGATGCAAGTGATTATGATCAATGCCTGGAACCGTTTTGCGGTGGCAACAAAAATGACCCATGAGCAGTAAGCAGGTGGCAGGTTAAATAGCTTTCATCTATAATCCTTGCGCTTTTATCCGGGACACCCCAATTTCACTCTGGAAAGATTATGATTTCGAAAAACCAACTTAAATTACTTCGAGCTTTAGGCCAAAAGAAACAGCGCAAGGCGCATGGTCTGTTTTTGGTCCAGGGTGAAAAGAATGTTCTTGAGTTGGCCAATAGCGAACTGACCGTGAAGCAGATTTTTGCTACGGGCGAGTTTCTGGCGCAGCATGCTCAGGAGCTAAGTGGCTTTGAGTGTATTGAGGCATCACTTGATGAACTGACTAAAGCGAGTACGCTGGTGAGTAACAATGCGGCGATTGCTGTGGTTGAGATCCCAAGTGTTGAAGTGCCAAAAGCGCAAGGTTTGATGATTGCTTTAGATGGTGTGTCTGATCCAGGCAACTTGGGTACCATTATTCGTGTCGCTGACTGGTATGGCATTAAACACATTGTTGCCAGCACTGATTGTGCTGACCCATATAACCCGAAAACCATCAGTGCGACTATGGGCAGTTTTGGTCGTGTGACGGTGAGTCAGCTTGATCTGCCTGCGTATCTTGAGCAAGCGAACCTGCCAGTTTATGGTGCGTTTTTAGAAGGCGAGAGTGTACATAGTACGGATTTCGCTGCGCAGGGGATTTTACTGATGGGTAGTGAGTCTCACGGCGTCCGCGAGCAGGCAGCTAAGTTTGTGACAGATAAGATTACTATCCCCGCTTTTGGTGGCGCCGAGTCACTCAACGTTGCGATGGCTACAGGGATCATTCTCGATAACCTGCGTCGTCAGCACAGCTAAGACGCAGTTTTCGATTCAGCGAGGCACTGGTCTCGCTGCTATTTCTCTAGCATGTCTAGCTTGTTAGGCACACCATTCCACTTTTCAGCTTCGTCCATGGCTGGTTTTACTTCAGTCTGAACTGGCCACAGCTCTGCTAACTCAGCATTCAATTGAATGTAGATAGTTTGATCATCAGGCACTTCGTCTTCCTGAAAGATCGCATGTGCATCACACTCGTCAACACACAGACCACAATCGATACACTCGATCGGGTTGATGACCATAAAGTTTGGCCCTTCATGGAAGGCATCAGCAGGGCATACCGCGACACAGTCAGTATATTTACATTGGATACAGTTATCCGTTACCACAAACGCCATGACGATCCGCTCTTAAGTTAGTCAAAATTGAAGAATGGGGATAATACTCATCCCAAGCCAAAATTCAACATTCTGTGTAGCGAATCTTGGTCTAAATGAGTCCACCAAACTGATTTAGTATGACAGACAATTCAATTTCTCGTAAAATGCGCGCCATTGTGAGCTAGCCGTTCTCGGTCTGGCTAAGACACCTATGATTACGAGACATCAACATGATACGTTTAACTGAAATTAAGCTTCCTTTAGATCACGAGGAAGAGGCGTTAATCGCTGCGATTACAAAGAAACTTGGTATTTCTGCTGACCAGGTTATCTCTTTCAATATCTTCAGACGTGGCTACGATGCTCGTAAGAAAGCAAACATCCTACTTATTTATACTCTGGACGTTGTTGTTGAAAACGAACAGACGCTTTTAGAGCAATTCGTTAGCGATCCGCATGTAAAACAGACGCCAGATATGGAATATAAGTTTGTTGCACAAGCACCTGAAAATCTGACTGAGCGTCCGGTTGTAATTGGTTTTGGTCCTTGTGGCCTATTTGCTGGTCTTGTTCTGGCGCAGATGGGTTTCAAACCAATCATTGTTGAACGCGGTAAAGAAGTTCGTGAGCGTACTAAAGACACCTTTGGTTTCTGGCGTAAGCGTACCCTTAACACTGAATCAAATGTACAGTTTGGTGAGGGCGGTGCGGGTACTTTCTCTGACGGTAAGCTATACAGCCAGGTGAAAGATCCAAACTTCTACGGTCGTAAAGTGATTACTGAGTTTGTTGAAGCTGGCGCGCCAGAAGAGATTCTGTACGTGAGCAAGCCGCACATTGGTACCTTTAAACTGGTTACCATGATCGAAAAAATGCGCGCGAAAATCATCGAACTGGGTGGCGAAATTCATTTCAGCACTCGCGTTGATAATATCCATATGGATGGCGAGCAGATCACTGGTCTTACTCTGTCTAATGGTGAAGAAATTCACTCACGTTATGTGGTTCTGGCAGTTGGTCACAGTGCTCGTGATACGTTTGAAATGCTGCATGAACGCGGTGTCTACATGGAAGCGAAGCCTTTTTCAGTAGGATTCCGTATCGAACACAAACAGTCGATGATTGATGAAGCGCGCTTTGGTAAAAATGCGGGTAACCCAATTCTTGGCGCAGCAGACTACAAACTGGTTCACCACTGTAAGAATGGTCGTACTGTATACAGCTTCTGTATGTGTCCGGGCGGAACTGTTGTTGCAGCAACTTCTGAAGAAGGCCGCGTTGTAACTAACGGCATGAGTCAATACTCTCGTGCGGAGCGTAACGCGAACAGTGCTATCGTGGTTGGCATTGACCCTGAGCGTGATTACCCGGGAGACCCTCTGGCTGGTATTCGTTTCCAACGTGAACTGGAATCAGGAGCTTACGTACTAGGCGGTGAAAACTATGACGCACCAGCGCAGAAGATCGGTGACTTCCTCAAAGGTCGCGATCCAAGCCAGATTGGTGATGTTGAGCCTTCATTTACTCCTGGTATCAAACTGACGGATATTTCTAAGGCTCTGCCAGACTTTGCGATTGAAGCGATTCGCGAAGCGATTCCCGCGTTCGATAAGAAGATCAAAGGTTTTGCTTCTGACGATGGTTTACTGACCGGTGTTGAGACTCGAACGTCTTCTCCAGTTTGTATCAAGCGTGGTAAAGACTTCCAAAGCGTTAACCTGAAAGGCTTATTCCCTGCGGGCGAAGGTGCTGGTTACGCGGGTGGTATCTTATCTGCAGGTATCGACGGCATCAAAGTTGCTGAAGCTCTAGCAAAAGCTATGGTTGCTGACGCTGAAAACGCTTAACCTCAATCTCTAAGCGACAGACATTAAGGCTCTTCAGTGCGAAGGGCCTTTTTTGTGCCTGCTTATTAGAGGGACAGGCACCTTAAGTACTTGGCTCTCTACTCTATTTTAAGGGGACATACATCTCAACGGATAACTTTATCGGGACATGCGCCAGAACGAAAACAGCTATGCATAGTGAAAGTAATCTCGCTAGTGGACTCTATAAGTTCTATTTCAGACAAATTTCAATATTGAGTTTGTTTTTAGTGCGGTTTAAACCTTTTGGAGGTTCTAGAGGGATCGAGAAGCACCAATCCCTTCAGGTTTGGTTAGAGTTTGTAACTTTAAACTAAGAAATCAGCTGTCCAACCGAAATAAATTAATTCGTTTCCGATTGAATACACGTTTGGCGATCATTGCGCTCTTTATACAGCCTACACTGGTAGTGCGGGGACGTTCTAATTCTGTACAAGCTTTAAACCAGTTTAACTGGTTGATGTTAAGGCGTTCTAATATTG
>Ga0209379_10000116_pt1 | contig 100750 bp, 82 predicted proteins | sample tdDd001_FD_187124 | JGI IMG/M metagenome (GOLD analysis project Ga0209379, IMG submission 187124) | Marine sediment microbial communities from the Atlantic coast under amendment with organic carbon and nitrate - tdDd00.1 (SPAdes)... | ecosystem: Environmental > Aquatic > Marine > Coastal >...
TCTAGCATAACCACTGGCATAATGTACTGCCGACTGTTCATTTCTGACAAGGACGTGATGGATTGCCGACTTTCTGAGTTCTTCATAGAGAGCTAAAACAGCACCACCTGGATAACCAAAGACTGTTTCAACTTGCTCCTTTTCTAAATGTTTTATTATTGCGTTTGCAACCTTCATAACTTAACCTCCTCAAAAATATATTTCTTCCATTCTAAAGCTTTGAAATCGAATTGTCAAAACATTTCAACAAATAAGTTAAAACTGTTTAAATAAATGAAAAATTTCAAATCTGCGTTGAAGTTTCTAGTGATTAAACCCTTGGTGTATGCGGGAGAAAGACACTTATGTGTAATAAAAAAATATGATATGATAGAGGAAGTATTAGAGAGGTGGAGATGACATGAGTTATAAAAAAGATGATACTTATCAAACGGTCTGTCCGAGAGATTGTTTCGGAGTGTGTTCACTAAGCGTGACAGTTGAAAATGATAAAGTCACAAAAGTAACAGGTAATAACAGTAATGCAAATTCACAAGGTTATTTTTGTGCAAAAGGCGCTTCTTATCCTAAAAGAATATATCATGAGAAACGTATCAAAAAACCTTTGTTAAGAGATAGAAATACCAATAAACTTCAAGAGATATCTTGGGATGAAGCTTTTGAAGTGATTATAGAAAAACTAAACCATTACAAACAGATGCAAAGTACTGACTCTGTGATGTATTTATCCGGATGGGGTCATACTGGCATATTTAACGGATATAAAAATGGCTTCTGGTCACAATATGGACCGGTCACAACAGCGTATGGTAGTTTATGTATGGCAGCTGGATCTACAGCTGTAAAATATTCATACGGTTCACCAATAAAACACAATCATAACCATGATTTGTTGAACTCAAAGTTGATTATTGTGTGGGGTGCAAACCCTGCAAATACAAATATTCATAGAATGAGATATATAAGAACAGCTGTTAAACAAGGTGCGGAATTAATCGTTATTGATCCAAGAGTGAGTGAAACCATGATTGATGGCTCTGTTAGAATTCATCCTATGCCAGGCACAGATGCTCTGTTGGCTATGGGGGTAGCTAAACTACTGATAGAAAAAGATATTTGTGATCAAGAATTTATCAATCGTTATGTACTTGGATTTGAGGATTATAAACTGGAACTTGAAAAATACTCAATAACTGAAATATTAAATGAAACAGGTCTTGGACTTAATCAGTTGGAGACAATTGTTGATGCCATCAGAAGAAATAGAGTGTATGCTTTAGTTTCTGGTACTGGTAAAACGAGATATACAAATGGTGGACAAACCGAGAGGGCGATTTGTATCTTGCCTGCTTTAACAGGTAGTCTTGGTATCAGTGGAGGTGGACTTTATTTCACTGACAATCAACAACCTAAAGTCATTTTGCCATTTGTACCAAAAAATATAATGAATCCTAAAATACATGTGGGTAAATTGGCTTATGAATTAAAGGCTCAAACACCTGATATAAAAATGATATGGATTGAAAAATCCAATCCGCTTACAAGTTCTCCTGATGTGAATCAGATGAAAGAGGTTATGAATCAACTTGAGTTTATCGTGGTGGTGGAACACTTCTTATCAGATACCGCGAAGTTAGCAGATTTGATTTTACCTGCTGCGATGTTCTCAGAAAAAGATGATCTTATAGCAGTTTATGGAGACTCGTATATTCATTTGCTACAAAAACTGACAGAACCACTTGAAGCTTGTAAAAGTGAACCTGAAATATATCGTGAGTTAGGTAAAAAGATGGGATATGACTTAAAACATCTTCCTTTAATCAACGAACAGTTAATTGATGAAGTACTTGACTATAATAATCTGAAAACAACATATAAGACACTTTCAAAAGTACCTTATTTAGAAGATACTTATTCAGAAATAGCTTATGAGGATTATCAGTTTAATACACCGAGTGGTAAAATAGAGATTTATAGTGAACAAATGAAATCACTGGATCAAAATCCATTACCAACATATTTACCATCTAAAGAAAACACAGACTATCCATTACAGCTTTTTAGTAGTCATGCTTCAGAACGCTTGAATTCTCAGTTTACTGAAATGAAACTTTCTAAACGGAATAACAAACCAACCATTCAAATACATACAATGGATGCAGAATCTAGACAGATTAAAGAGGGTGATCTAGTTAAAGTCTTTAACGATAGAGGGGAAATAAATGTCTTATGTCAAGTCGGGGAAGATGTATTAAAAGGCTGTGTTCATCTATATGAAGGTTGGGGTGATGACTATCATGCATCGATTAATAAATTAACCATAGGTCGTATAACGGATATTGGTCATGGCACAGCTTTTCATAACTGTTTAGTAGAAGTAAAAAAATAATGTATTCTAAATCTCCTAAGTGATTAGGGGATTTTTGTTTGACAACAAAAGTTGATAAGACTATAATGATACTAACAACATAGTATGATAATATTACTAACAGATAAATAGTAAAGGATACTAATTATGAAGGCAGCCGTGTATACAAAATATGGAGCACCATCTGTTTTAAAAATTAAAGAAGTAAAAACACCAATTCCTCAAAGTCATGAGGTATTGGTTAAGATAATGGCGTCATCTATTAATTCTGCAGATATAGACATGTTAAAGGGGACTGTTTTAGGACGCTTATCAGGTTTGATGAAACCATCTTTTTCTATCTTGGGTTCGGATATATCGGGTATTGTAGAGGCTATTGGTTCAGAAGTAACTTTGTTTAAAGTAGGGGATGAAGTTTATGGAGATATGACGGGATCTGGATTTGGTACATTTGCTGAGTATAAAACAGTAAATGAAAAAGTCTTATCCAAAAAGCCCGACTATTTAACCTTTCTTGAGGCTGCTTCGTTACCATCTGCAGGTGTTATAGCACTTCAGAGTATAACTAATATTAAGACTATAGAACCCGGTCAACAGGTATTAATTAATGGAGCCGGTGGCGGTATGGGTACGATTGCAGTACAAATGGCAAAAGCTTTCGGTGCTTATGTCACAGGCGTTGATAAGTCCGTCAAACTTGTTATGATTAAAACATTGGGTGCAGATCGCGTGATGGATTATGAAGTAGAGAATTATGCAAAACTAGATACAACATATGATCGTATTGTAGATTGTCAGGCCTTTCATGGTCCTTTAAAATACTTTAAAAGGCTCAATGCTGACGGAATTTTCTATATGATTGGTGGTAGTGTTTCGTCTTTACTGAAAGTCGGTATTTATGGATCACTTATGTCTTTATTCAGTACAAAAAAAGTTGGTTTGCTTTTAGGTCGACCAAATAGAAAAGAAGATATTAGAACTTTAGAAGAGTTGATACAACAAAGAACTTTGAAACCGATCATTGATAAGTGTTTTAAGTTAGATGAAATAGCTGAAGCCTTCGAATATTTTGAAACAGGTAATTTTGTTGGGAAAATCGTAATTGAGATAACTGATAATCAATAATGAGTATTGGAGAATATATGAGTGAGAAGAATTTAATAGGAATGACAGAAGAAGAGTTTTTATCATCGTATGACATAAAGGCTTTTGATAGACCATCTGTGACAGTAGATATATTACTATTTACAATATCTGATGAAGAAGTGAACAATTATAGAAAACTACCTAAAAAATCATTGCGTGTCTTATTAATAAAGAGAAATGAACATCCATACTTAGGCATGTGGGCTTTACCAGGTGGATTTGTAAGAATGAATGAGAATCTTGAAACAGCAGCTTATAGAGAATTAAAAGAAGAAACGGGTGTTGTAAATGCTTATCTGGAGCAATTATATACCTATGGAGATCTAAAAAGAGATCCAAGAGGACGTATTATCAGTACGTCTTATATGTCACTTGTAAACAAGAATGAAGTCCATATGAGAGCTGGTTCAGATGCCGATGATGCTAGGTGGTTTGAAGTAGATTATCAGCTCGTAAAGGAAACCAAGGAAGAAACGGAAAATGGTTTTATTGAGAATAAGTTCATAGAAGTCGTTTTAACGAATGAAGAGAATGTTTTAAAAAGTATGATCAAAGTAACAAGAACCGTAGAAGGCAAACATGTTTCTTATAATAGAAGCATAGTAGATAATGATAAAATTTCTTTTGATCATGGTTTGATTATTCAATATGGAATAGAAAGACTTCGAAATAAATTGGAGTATTCTGATATAATATTTCACTTGATGCCTGAGTTGTTTACATTAACAGACTTACAGAAATCTTATGAGGAGATTTTGGATAAACCTCTAATTAAAGCTAATTTCAGAAGAAAAACAGCTAAGCTTGTAATTGAAACAGAGCAGTCAACATCGGATGTCGGTCATAGACCTTCCAAACTCTATAAATTTAATCCGTCTTGGATGGACTAAAATAATCCACTGATAATTATCAGTGGATTTCTTTTATGTACCACAATATGTTTTGTAAACCTCTTTTGATGGACCTGGTGGTAAGGTGTACTGTTTATAACTCAAATCATGTTCAAAGGGTGACTTCAAAACTTTTAATAAAGAATGGAAAGTGGTCATATCACCTCGAACAGCATCTTCAAGTGCCGATTCGACTTGATGATTTCTTGGAATGACATATGGATTAACGGATTTCATAAGATCAACACTTTCTTCAAAGCTTTCTAGTTGCCTATTTAATCGGTCATGCCATTTGTTAAGCCACTCATCTATAGTTGATAACTGACTTTTATAATCTGGTGTCATTAGGTTTATAAAAGTATTTGTAAAGTCAAGTTTCTCTGAAGCCATATGATTTAATAACTCTTCTATTAAAATTCTGTCGGTAGGTTCTTCAGTAAATAAACCAATTTTTTTTCTCATGCCAGTTAACCAATAAGCTTCATATAGTTCAGTAAAATATTCAATACTTGATTCAGCTATTTTGATAGCTTTATCTTGATCTTCATGTAAAAGTGGAAGTAATGTCTCCGCAAATCGTGCTAAATTCCATTGAGCTATAACAGGTTGATTTTTATAGTCATATCGTCCTTGTAGGTCGATTGAACTAAAAACGGTGTTAGGATGATAAGTATCCATAAAAGCACATGGTCCATAATCAATGGTTTCTCCAGCAATAGACACATTATCTGTATTCATGACACCATGAATAAAGCCAATATGTTGCCATTTGGCGATTAACTCTGCTTGTGCATCAACGACCTTATCTAATAAAGTGATATAGGGATTTGTAGAGTTTATCTCTGGGTAAAATCTTTTGTAAGTATAATCTGCTAAAGCTTTTACCGTTTCTGTATCTTTAAGGGCTGCAAACTGGAATGTACCAACTCTGATATGCCCTTTGGAAAGCCTGGTGAGTACAGCTCCGTCTTGTATTTGCTCTCTTATAACACGCTCGCCAGTAGCAACGACTGCTAAACTTCTTGTTGTTTTAACATGAAGTGCCGCCATGGCTTCGCTGATGATATATTCTCTTAACATAGAACTTAAAGTAGCTCGTCCGTCACCTCTACGAGAGTAGGGTGTTATACCTGATCCTTTAAGCTGAATATCAATTCTTTCTAAGTCAGCTGTGATATGTTCACCAATTAAAATAGCACGCCCATCTCCTAGAATAGTAAAGTGTCCAAATTGATGCCCGGCATAAGATTGAGCTATGGGCACTGACTCTTCAAGCATGGTATTACCAGCCAGTATGGAAGCAGCATTTGAACTGTTAATATAGTCGTTAATACCAAGTAGTTTTGCTAAGCCATCATTATAGATGATTAATTTTGGGGCTTTAACGGGAGTAGGCATTTGTTTGCTATACAGGATGCCTGGCAGTGTTAAATAGCTGTTTTTGTTTGTATCTTTTATTTGATAATCTATTTTCATATATACCTCATATTCATATAATATTTTCTACTTATTCATATTATATCACTAAAATAGTACACTTAAACGATTTAATCTATTTTTTAATATATATATAAGAAAGGAGTTGGTCTTTCATGTGTATTATAAGGACGTTCAAGAGGTTTGAAAGTGATTAAGATAAAAATTGAAGTAAGTTGTTAGGCTACATCTCAGGGGATGAGGTGGATCACTAAAAAGAACTCGAAAACTTTAAGATGAAAGTCTTAGAATTTTATCGTGATTCACTACAATAATTGGGTAGTATGATAAAAGGAGATATTATACTTATAAAGTTGGAGGTATAAATGAAGAAACTGATAAAAAATAATGTGCATTGGTTGGGTAAAATTGATTGGGAACTAAGAAAGTTTCATGGAGAAGAGTATTCCACACATAGTGGTTCAAGTTATAATTCTTATCTGATACAAGAAGAAAAGACCGTTTTGATAGATACCGTTTGGAGACCTTTTGCGGATGAATTTGTTGCGAATTTGGAAAGTGAAATAGATCTGGAGAGTATTGATTATATCATTATTAATCATGGTGAAAATGATCATAGCGGTGCGTTATCAAAATTAATGGAGAAAATACCGAATACACCAATTTATTGCACAAAGAATGCTATTGGCTCATTAACAGGTCAGTACCATCAGGATTGGAATTTTAACGTGGTTAAAACCGGAGATACTTTAGATATTGGTAATGGTAAATCGTTGGTCTTTGTGGAAATGCGTATGTTACATTGGCCAGACAGTATGGCAACTTATTTGACTGGAGATAATATTTTATTTAGTAACGATGCTTTTGGTCAACATTATGCTTGTGAACATTTATTCAATGACTTAGCGGATCAGTGTAAACTGGGTGAAGAAGCTATGAAATACTATGCAAATATTTTAAATCCTTTTAATAAAATTCTGAAGAAAAAATTGGAAGATATACTAGCGCTTAATCTGACCATAGATATTATCGCTACCAGTCATGGTGTGATATGGAGAGATAATCCATTCCAAATCGTTGAAAAGTATCAGGCTTGGTGTAATGATTATCAAGAAAATCAGATAACAGTTATCTACGATACCATGTGGAATGGTACCAAACAATTGGCTGAAAAAATAGCGGAGGGCATACAAGCTGAAGATGGTGAGGTTACTGTCAAACTCTTCAATATTTCAAAATCAGATGATAACGATTTGGCAACTGAAGTGTTTAAGTCAAAAGCCATTGCAGTTGGTTCTCCAACTGTGAGTAACAGTGTGTTAAGATCTCTGGTGGGATTTTTACATTACATGAAGGAATTAAAATTCAAAAATAAAAAAGCGACATCTTTTGGGTGTTATGGATGGAGTGGTGAATCACCACAAGTTTTAAAGAAAATGCTTGATGATGCTGGATTTGATTTTGTTGGGGAAAGTTTTAAAGTAAATTGGAATATGACCAAAGATGTTGAAATGGAAGCCTTTGAATTTGGAAAAGCCTTTGTAAAGGAATTATAGACTAAAAAGAAATCAAGAAATTCTTGGTTTCTTTTTAATTTTTTGAAAGACCTAACCATATTCATGTTTTTGCAAATAAGAATCTATACTAATTCAGTCTAATAAGTTTTATAATGAAGTCATAGTAAGAAAGGATGTGACAACATGATTGGTGAACAAATATTTATAAGCACAGTCTTTGTAGCAGGAGTATTATCATTCTTTGCGCCTTGTACTTTCCCATTGATGCCAGTCTACATTGGGATTCTAACAGATAATGAACATGGCGGAAAATGGCGACCTTATATAAAAACGCTGTTATTTGTCGGAGGATTATCTACCAGTTTCATACTATTGGGATTTGGTGCTGGAGCACTCGGGAAGTATATAAACGGGAGATGGTTTTCAATCATCACAGGACTAATAGTTGTGGGTCTAGGTTTCCATCAAATGGGTATTTTAAATTTGAAGTTTTTAAACAAATACAAAACTTTGAAACTTAAGTCTACAAGTAAGAATGATTTAATCAGTACTTATTTATTGGGAGTGACCTTTAGTTTTGGATGGACACCTTGTGTAGGCCCTGTCCTTGGTGCAGTACTTGTTTTATCAGCAGGTGGGGGTCAAGCGTTATATGGTGGTTGGTTGATGGCAATATATTCATTAGGACTAGCGATTCCATTTTTAATTGTTGCTATATTTTCAAGACTAATAATGGATAAACTTTATAAAGTAGACAAACACCTACCGAAGATCAAAAAATTTGGTGGTGTATTAATCGTCATGATGGGACTTTTATTAATGACAGAAAATTTAACAACCGTAACAGTATGGTTTGAGAACTTAATATAATGAAAGGATGAGTAAAATGAAGAAGGTAATAGTGGGATTATTAATAGCAGCAGTTGTGTTATTAGGTGCAATTTTAATTATTAACACTAACACTCAGGATAATCATGAGAATATGACTGAGGATAATATGTCAAATGAAGAGATGATGGATTCTAACGATATGTCAAAAGGTGATATGACCGAAACCGATGATATGGATGAAACAGATGATATGGATGAAACAGACGATATGACTGATGATATGACAGATGATCAGATGATGACTAATGATGGGGAAATGGCTCCTTTGTTTGACTTAAAAGACATCGATGGCAATAATATTTCTTTAGCAGAGTTAAAAGGTGAGAAAGTTTATGTAAAGTTTTGGGCTTCATGGTGCTCAATATGTCTAGGTGGTTTGGAAGAGTTGGATATGTTGACACTTGAAGAGACTGAGTTTAAAGTGATTACTATTGTCTCACCAAATTACAATGGTGAAAAAAATACTGAGAAATTCAAAACTTGGTATGACAAACAAGGTCATGATAATTTGATTGTGTTATTGGATGAGGATGGTGACTTTACAAGAGAGTTTGGCATTAGAGGATACCCGACATCGGCATTTATTGGATCTGATGGTGTGTTGGTTCATTTATTCCCAGGTCATTTGGAAAACGACATGATTAAAGCTGAATTTATGGCGATTTATTAAGGAGGATAAGATGAGAAAAATGATAATTTTAGCTGTAATAGTTGCAGTTGGCCTTATTCTTGTTATAGGTAATAGATACCTTTATAATAAAAAAGTTGATGTGCCTAAAGACAATATGACTACTCAAGAGATGACAAAAGACATGAATGTCAGTTCAGTACTGGATACGAAAAGGTTGCCGGATAATCCTAATATAGGTGTTATGTTTGATGAAACATCTTTAGAAGATTTATATCTGGCAGGTGGTTGTTTCTGGGGATTAGAGGCATACATGACGAGAGTTTACGGGGTTTATGATGTGACATCAGGTTATGCCAATGGATCAACAGAAAATCCGAGTTATGAAGATTTAATTTATAATAATTCAGGACATGCTGAAACAGTTCATGTCAGATATGATCCCGAAAAGGTTTCTATCGAAGACTTATTAGCATACTATTTTAAAGTTGTGGATCCAACATCACTAAATCAACAGGGTAATGACAGAGGTGTTCAATATAGAACTGGGATCTATTACAATAATGAAACTGAAAAGGGTATTATACTAGAAGAAGTGAGTAAAGAACAAATGATGTATGAAGACAAGATTGTGGTAGAAGTATTACCAATTGAGCACTACTACTTAGCAGAAGACTACCACCAAGACTATTTAGACAAGAATCCTAATGGGTATTGTCACATTGATTTAAATCTTGTTACTGAAGGCATTTCTAAATACACAAAACCTTCTGATGAAGAGATCAAAGAGATGTTAACAAAGTTGCAATATAAAGTGACTCAAAATGGTGGTACTGAAAGTCCGTTTGATAATGAGTACTGGGATAATAAAGAAGCAGGATTGTATGTAGATATCGTTACTGGTGAACCTTTGTTTTCATCAAAAGACAAGTATAAATCAGGGACTGGTTGGCCTAGTTTTACACAACCGATATCGGAATCTGTTATAATAGAGTTAGAAGACAACACACTTTTTTCAAAACGTATTGAAGTCAAAAGCCGTTTAGGTGACTCACATTTAGGGCATGTATTTAATGATGGACCTAAAGATAAAGGTGGTCTCAGATATTGTTTAAACAGTGCCTCATTAAAATTTATTCCTTTAGATGAGATGGATGAGATGGGATATGGGCACTTAAAGAATTTAGTAGAATAGAGGATGATATGATTCGATTATTAATAGTAGATGATGAACCTTTAGTAAGACGAGGGATTAAATCCCTCGTCAATTTTGATAAACTGAATATTGTTGAGGTAGAAGAAGCTGTTAATGGAAAAGAGGCTTTAGAAAAATTCAAAGTATTTAAACCGCACTTGATATTAGCGGACATCAATATGCCTAAGATGGATGGCTTAACATTTGCAAAACATGTAAAAGCGATAGATGCTACTGTTAAAATTGCTTTGGTTACAGGATATGACTATTTTGATTATGCACTGCAAGCCCTTAAATTGGGTGTTGATGATTACATACTGAAACCTATTTCTAAAAAAGACATTGAAGAGGTTTTGATTAAGTTAATTCAGAAGATGGAAGAGGATGCATTATCTCTGGAAGTACAAAAAACAGTAAAAGATAGATTGGATATTTCTATAGAGGATGATTATTATGACATTGAATCGATCTTAAATAGAGATAAGTACCATCCTGAATTTTCATTAAAAAAACTGAGTGAAGAGTTGGGGTATAATAGCAGTTATTTAAGCGGTATCTTCAAGAAACAATATGGTATGACCTTTCAGGATTATTTGATACATACAAGGATTGAACAAGCAAAATTATTACTTTTGAGCACAGAGCTTAAAAATTATGAAATCGCAGAATCTATAGGATTTACAGATGTGAATTACTTTGGTAGTCGGTTCAAAAAACTTGTAGGGATGTCTCCTAAACAATATAAAGTACAGGTGAAACAAAAACATGAATAAACGTATATTTTTTAGACAACTTAAAGTCCAGATTACTTCCTTTTATTTAATAGCGAGTTTGATGATGGTACTTCTGATGAGCAGTGCGTATTATTATAGTGCGTCGTCTATTATTTTAGAAGATACATTGGATCAAACGATTTATGGGGTAGAGCAAAGTGGTAATGACTTAGAAAATTATGTCATTGAATTAAAACAGATTGCGATGTTTGTCAGCCAAAATGAAAATATCAAATCTTATTTACAAACTGGAAATGAAATATCGAAAATAGAAGCACACCAGGTTATTGATCAAGTATTGGCAACCAATTCATCCATAGTTTCAGTCGTTGCAATTGGAAAAGACGGAGATGTAGTATCTAATGAAACAGAACTTGAAATGTCTGTTTCCAATGATATGATGAATGAGTCTTGGTATGTTCGAGCGATAGACAACCAACAGATGCCAGCCTTAACATCAGCAAGGCTTCAAGAGTTTACGATGGATAAAGACACATGGGTGATTGCACTTAGCCAAGAGATATTTGATGATAATAACAACCATTTAGGGGTTGTATTATTGGATATAAAATATCAGGTGATAGAAGGTTATCTTGATCACTTGCCTTTAGGTGAAGCGGGTTTTGCTTTTATAATGGATGAAAGCAAACAAGTGGTTTACCATCCTGATCCAAATTATTTTGTTGATGGTGAAAAAAAGTCTGAATTAATCAGTATGGTTGAAAATTCACAAGGCTATGATAAAGAACATAATTTACTGACTCATCATTATATTATCCCTAATACACATTGGACACTCGTCGGAGTTTCATCGCTTGATAGATTAACCATTGTAAGAAGACAGTTGATAGAGGTTTTGGTGGTACTCAGTGGTATCATATTAGTGGTTATTATCAGTGGCAGTTATTTTATTGCCAACAGAATTACGAGACCAATTAAAGAACTTCAATCGGCAATGAAAGGTTTTGATACATTTGAAACATCCATTAACACATCTTCAGGGTGTTATGAAGTAGAATCTCTATCCATAGAATTTGATAAGATGTTAAAAGAAATACAAAGACTTCTATCTGAGATAAAAGAAAATGAACAGTATTTGAGAAGTTATGAACTCAATGCATTATACAGTCAGATCAATCCTCATTTTTTATACAATACTTTGGATACGATTGTATGGATGGCAGAGTTCAACGACAGTGAAAAAGTGATTGAAGTAACCAAATCGTTGGCTCAGTTCTTTAGAATATCACTGAGTAAAGGTCAAGAAATGATCACACTTGAAGAGGAGTTTGATCATATCAAACAATATCTATTTATTCAAAAGCAGCGTTACGATGATCAACTGAACTATACAATTGATTTACCAGAGGATTTGATAGCTCTTAAAGTACCAAAGATAATTCTACAACCGATTGTGGAAAATGCGATTTATCACGGTATAAGAGAGAAAACGACTGGTGGTCATATCTCAGTTTCTTGTCTTAAAGACGATTTATCTCTAAAGCTGATTGTTAAAGATGATGGTGTTGGATATATTGAAGAAACAAAAGAGAGTAAAACTATAAAACTGGGTGGGGTTGGTATAGAAAATGTTAGAAAAAGACTCTCGCTGGTTTATGGTGATCGAAGTGATATAGTCATTGAATCCAAACCAAATATTGGCACAACTGTTATGCTCATCATACCTCTAAATTAAAGCAATCTTTGATTGCTTTTTTTCATGTACTCATTTGATGATTAAGTGTATAATACAAAGAGTACTTAGGAGGATGAATTGAGAAAATTTGAATTGTTAAAAAAACATTTTGGCTATGAAACCTTTAGAGATGGTCAAGAAGATATTATAAATAATATAATGACAAGAGATGTGCTTGCGATTATGCCAACAGGTGGCGGTAAGTCTCTTTGTTATCAATTACCAGCATTGATGGTAGAAGGTGTGACGATTGTCATTTCACCTTTGATCGCTTTGATGAAAGATCAAGTGGACGGTTTAGTAGAAGTAGGTATTCCAGCGACGTATCTCAATAGTTCACTTTCAGCTGCTGAAACGAATAGTCGTATTCGAGAAATCTTAAACGGTCAACATAAACTGATTTATGTAGCACCTGAAAGACTTTTATCAGATAGTTTTTATGAATTGAGTCAACGCATTCAAATTGATTTGATAGCTGTAGATGAAGCGCATTGTATCAGTCAATGGGGACATGATTTTAGACCGAGTTATAAAAATATCCCTAGATTTATTTCAAGACTACAAACCAGACCAATAGTAGCAGCTTTTACAGCAACTGCAACGGTTCATGTTATAGAAGAAATTAAAACACTATTAGAACTAAATGATCCTTTTTCAAAGATTACTGGATTTGATAGAGAAAACTTATTTTACAAAGTTGTAAAACCAACAGATAAGTATAGGTATCTAAAAAACTTTTTACAAAATGATTTTGCAGATGGCTCAGGAGTGATCTACTGTTCGACTAGAAAAACAGTGGAGTCTTTATCAAAAAAACTAAAAGATCATGGATTCTCTGTTGCTGCTTATCATGGTGGTATGGACAGTGACGACAGAAGTGATGTTCAAGATTCTTTTATGTTGGACAATACAAAGATCATCGTCGCAACCAATGCCTTTGGTATGGGAATAGATAAACCTGATGTTAGATTTGTTATTCATTACAATATGCCAAAGAACATGGAAGCTTACTACCAAGAAGCAGGTCGTGCTGGTCGTGATGGTAAAAAGAGTGATTGTATTTTGATGTACTCCCCAGCAGATATTGTAAAACAAAAGCTGATTATGAATCAAAATATGATGGAACCAGAAAGACATCAAATTCAACTGGAAAACCTACAGACCTTGGTCAATTACTGCCATACCAATAACTGTTTGAGATCTGAGATTATCGGTTATTTTGGAGAAGCTTCAACAGTTGATAACTGTGGCAGTTGTGGTAATTGTCTAAATGATTCAGAGTTTGTGGATTTAAGTATAGAATCACAGAAAATACTATCTTGTATCTATAGGACCGATCAGAGATTTGGTGTGAATGTCATTATCCAAGTCTTAAGAGGTTCAAAAAATAAAAAAATAATCGATTGGAAACTCGATAAAGTTTCAACTTATGGCATCATTACAGAGTATTCGGAAGGTGGCTTAAGAGAACTGATTATGAATCTTATTGCAAGAGGTTTTATTCGTATGACCGTTGATGCTTATCCAGTACTGAAACTCAATGAGACTTCAAGAGCCGTACTAAAAGGTGAAGAAAAGATTCTTGTAAGAAAAGAACGTATGGATGTAAAAGATACAAAGAAGAGAAAACAAAAGAGAAAAACAGACTTTGACTTTGATCAAGAACTGTTCAATCTATTATCAGATAAAAGAAAAGCCATTGCTTCTGAGAAGAAAGTACCGTTGTATGTTATTTTTGCAAATTCAGTATTAGAAGAACTGGCTTATACGATGCCCGTTCAAAAGTCTCAATTTTTAGAAGTCAAAGGTATCGGTGAGAAGAAATTTGACAGTTATGGTAGCGATTTTATTGAAATAATAGAAACCTATTTAAAAGATAAAAATATCGATGCTGATTCCTTTGAAAGCAAAACAGCTGAAATCTATGAAGATGTTGAAGTCAGTGATAAAAACAGATATGAACAAACACATGAGTTATACAGTCAAGGATTAGCCTTAGAAGAGATTGCTTCTAGTAGAGGTCTAACAGCTTCTACAATTGTTAATCATCTGATAAAACTAAAATCACAAGGACATGACATCACTATAAATCAGTTTATGGATGCTGATAAAACAGAACAGGTTAATATGGTGATATCAAAACTTGGAACAGAATCTCTTAAAGCAATAAAACAAGAATTGGATGAGAGTATTTCTTATTCTGATATCCAATTGGCCATAGCACATATAGATATGTTTTAAGATTATGTAAAATACTCAATATAAGTTTTCTTTAATAGTTAACTTACATTGAGTATTATTGATTTTAACTAATTTATTTCAAGTGATGAATTGCATATAATTCAGAATAATCTGTGGATTAGGGCCGCAAAATATGTTAAAATTTATAAGATGCGCATAAAATATGTGTTTAATACTGATGAGGAGATATAAATGGACAATAATAAGTTTTGGACAGAAATCAAGAAATTCAATTATGAAATACTTAGCAAAGAGGAATTGTTAGATGATCAAGATACTTTTCTTCAGGCGATTAGGTCAATAGACACTGGAAATAAAGAGAGAAGCGTTGAACTATTAACAAATTTGTACAGAGAAAGCAATTGCCAAGAGACAATTAACCATTCTGCAAGATTATTATTTCAACAGTTATTTTGGGATGACAGATTTGATAAAATTAAGTCATTAGAGTTAGATACAATGGAAGCGATAGAAGAATCATATCGAAAGATTGCAGTATCTTTGGAACAAAATAATGATAGAAACATCACATTCTCTGATGATTCATATAAAAACAAGTTAAAGTTTAGCGTCACGGGTTCTCCGATTGTTGCAGTTGAAATCAATGGTATCAAGAAAGAGTTCTGGTTAGATACTGGTGCCTTATTAAGTGTATTGTCTCAGGAATCAGCGGATTTATGTCAGGTTCGAATCGATTCAAGTGATGAAGTGACAGCAACTTCATCAACGGGTGAGGATATGAATACGAAGTTAGGATGGGTAGATAATACAAGTATTGGTAATTTAACTGTTGAGAAGACGCCTTTCATTATACTACCGACTGAAAATCTTACATTTGCTGATCCGTCGATTGATGGAATTATTAAAATTGACGGCATCATTGGTTGGGATTTGATCAAGTATATGAATCTTAAATTGGATTACAAGAATGCGGAATATGAGATTATGAAACCAGAAGATGAGGACGTCTCAAACAGAAACATCATCATGGATGGCTATGTTATTGTTCGAATCAGTTGTGAGAATGATACTCCATTGTATTTTGGAGCTGATACTGGAGCGAGTAGTACTTCATTCAGTGAGCCTATCTTTGGTAAGATAAAACTTGATGAGGTGAAAAAAGAAACAAAGCGTGTTGGTGGAGTAACTGGCTTCAAAGAGGTTGAACAAAAGATAATTCCAAAGTTGAAGCTAAAAATAAACAAAACTGAAATTGAACTATCTGATGTATCTAATACACTTCATAAGCCATGTGACTTTTTTGAAATTGATGGTGTTGTAGGTAGTGATATATTGAGAGATGGATGTCTGAGACTTGATTATAGAAATGGAATTTTTGAAGTAACTAAATAGAAAAAAAAGATACATTATTTAATAAGCAAAAAGAATCAGTGTAAGCTGATTCTTTTTTGAGTTAAATATTTCTTTTATGTATTTTTGTTTGATGTTTAAGCGACCGATGAATTCTTAGATTGATCAGCAACGGTGTTTTGTAGTTTCTTTAATACCAAGTACATCCCTATAGCAATAACAATCATTAGAATTCCTAAAATAAAGAACGTATTGCTCAAATCTAAATCAACTAATTTTCCGATTAAAGGTTTTGTACTCATACCTACAACACTTCCAACAAATCCGATTACAGATAATGTTGTGGCTCTATTATCGTCAGGAATATATTCATTCATCAATGTTCTCATTAAAGGTGTACCTAATGCTATAAATGATAATGCTCCAATCAGGGCAAACAATCCTATAAATGGTATTCCAACCTTAGAAAGAACCAATAAACAAAATCCAGGAATCAATATACTAATGAACATAACCGTTGCAGAGTTTAACTTTCTCTTTAGACTAGGTGAAATAAAGCTCATGAACATGCAAATGAAATTTGCTGCAAGCATAATGATACCAAAGTATTTCAAATCTATTCCGTAATTGATAAAGAGAGGTTGATTCAAGTAATATAGACTCAATATGATAACAAATGATAAAGAGTTGAGTACTGATAGAATTATTAACAACGGTTGTTTTATTACCAAGAATTTTAAAGTATCAATAAAACTAACGCGTACAGGATCATCATTTACATTGTTTTTAGCATCAGTCGTTTTGCTTTTTCCTTTGACATCTGAAGTCTCAACTAAAAATAATGCAATTATTGGTGCAGTTGCTAAAGGTATGCAAGTTATGTAAAGTGGCAAAGTAAAAGAATATTGTGCTAAAAATCCACCAAGAGGTAATGCAATAACCAACGCTGCAGAAAATGCACCACTGATTAGTGAAAATGCGTAATCTGAGAATTCTTTTTTGTTGTCCTTAGCCAAACTTTCATAAACTAATGCACTATCAGCTCCTGAGATACTTGCGATTCCCATACCGCTAATTACTGCTGCGATAATAAATGCCATATAATTAAAGCTCATAGCTTGTAATAGAATGCCTACTAAATAACAACATGTTGCTAATAGAATAGCTTTTTTTCTACCAAATAAATCCGCTAAGTATCCTGATGGAATTTCAAATACAAAGATTGCCATAGACAACGCGGTTTCAAGCAAAAATATTTGTGTGAAACTGAAACCTCTTTCTCTTAAAAATAAAGTATATATGACATTATGGAAAGTTAGTGAGTACATAAATGATATTATTGTCAACAAAAGAATATTTCTTGTTTTTAATACGGTTAGATATTTGTTTAATTCCTTTTTCATATTGCCCTCCAATATGTGATGTCTATAATTATAATGTAATTGGTGTTATAAAGATATTCATAAATCAGACTTTAAAGAAAAACCTAATTTGTGAAATATTAGTACCTTTTCTACGATATCATATTACTAATTGAATTGATATATTTTATTAGTTTGATTATCCTGAGTTATTCAGATGTTGTTAACCAGTAAGGGGTAGGGGATTTGCTTTAAAAATCCTATTAGGGGTATCTATATAATACAGACTCTTTGGAAAATAGTTGCTTATTAGTTTGATTAACGTTATAATTAATCGATAATCATTATCAATTAAAGGAGGCTTTATGAAAACAAAGGAGTGGCGTCAACGCCTGAAACCATATGCAAAGGCAAACCGATTCAAAGCATGGATGCAAATATTAAATACGATATTCCCTTATTTTGCTTTATTGGCAACAATGGGTTTAGGAATATATTTTCATGTACCGTATATTTTAATATTTTTATTGGCAATCCCAACAGGTGCTTTTATGGTTAGAACATTTATTCTATTTCATGATTGTACACACTTATCTTTCTTCAAAACAAAGAAAGGTAATCAAATTACAGGTCATTTATTGAGTGTACTTGCATTTACACCATATACAATTTGGCAATCGTCTCATAATAGACATCATGGAACTGTTGGTAATCTTGATGAAAGAGGCATTGGTGATGTCTGGACAATGACAGTAGATGAGTATTTGTCTAGTTCAAAGTCTAAACGATTCTTATATAGATTGTATAGACATCCTGTATTTCTGTTTATTGTAGCACCGTTTTTCTTATTTGGTGTATTAAATAGATTGCCATCGAAGAAATATTCAACCAAAGCGCATCAAAGAAGTCGGTGGTTTACAAATGCAGGTATATTCTTAGTTGCAATGCTTGTCAGTTTAACAGTTGGCATTAAGTATTATCTTTTGATTCAATTGCCTGTATTATTCTTTGCCAGTATAATGGGTGTATGGATGTTCTTTGTTCAGCATCAATTTGAAGAAGTCTATTGGGAAAGACATGCAGAATGGGATTTTGTAAAAGCAGCGATTGAAGGTAGTTCGTTTTATAAATTACCAGTTGTTCTGGATTGGATCACTGGTCATATCGGTTTTCATCATATTCATCACCTGAATCCTAGAATTCCAAACTACAATTTAAGAGCATGTTACTACGAAGTGCACGAGTTCAAAAGAGGTAAAACTATAACTTTATTAAAGAGTTTTAAAGTAGCAGTTTTAAGTCTTTATGATGAAAAAGCAGGTCGTTTAATAAGAATTAGAGATTTAAGAAAGCGTATGGTTAAAACAAATGTTTAAATACCCTTCATAGGGTATTTATTTTGATAAAAAATATCAAGTATCCTTTTCAAATCTGTTATATCATTAAATTAGAAAGTAGAGGATGACAAATGAGTTATTACATTGGCATGCAAGCAGCGATTGATTATATTGAAGAACATCTGAAAGAAGATATTACTTTAGAAGATATCTCTAAGGTGACAGGTTATTCCATACCTCATATTTATCGTATCTTTGGGGCGATGGTTGGATGTTCATTGATGACTTATGTTAGAAAAAGAAGACTCAGTAATGCGTTATATGATCTTGTGACGACAAATCGTAGTATTATTGATATTGCTTTTGAGTATGGCTATGAGTCTCATGAAGCGTTTACAAGAACGTTTAAGTCTGCTTATGGCGCACCGCCAAGGCAAGTTAGAAAAGCTCAAACAGAACCGATACTATTTGAACGTATCAATCTACTTTCCAATAGAAAAGGAGAAGTGACAATGAAACCAGAAATTATTATCAAAGATCAAATGACCGTGATTGGTATATCAAAATATATCTCAGGCATAGAAGAAAAGAAGTTTGAACTGATTAATGAAACAAGAGAAGCTTTAAGAAATGCTGTTGATAAAATAGAAAATAGAGTGAATGATCTGTTTTATGCAGCATATGATTATTTACCAGAAGATATGGAAAAAGAAGATGATGATATAACCTATACTTATTATTATGCTGTAGAGGTATCAGAAGATTCTAAAGTTCCAGATGGTATGGTTAAAAAGACGTTACCACAAGGAAAATATGCTGTATTCAATTATGATGTGGATAAGAATACTTTAAATGGTATGGTCTTAGAAGAAAGTGTTTATGATTATATCGATGGTGTTTGGTTACCAGAATCAGGACATGAATTATCAGACCAGTCTGACTATGAAGTGATTGATAGAAATAAAAACCAAATAGATTACTATATCTCGATTAAGTAGTACAAAGCATCTCTTAGATTTATAAAGAGATGCTTTTGTATTATAATGATGTCATGGAGGCATATTATGAATATAGGCATTATAGGAGTAGGCGTCATCGGTTCAGCAATCATAAAAGGATTTTGTTACAACAATGATCAAGAACATCAATTATATATATCACCAAGAGGTGAACAATTAAGTAAAGAACTTTCAACATCATATGAAAGTGTGACAAGGTGTTTAAGCAATCAAGACGTATTAGATCAATCGGAGTATGTGATTATTTCAGTATTACCACAGATTGGTTTGGAAGTCATATCAGAGTTATCTTTTCGAAAAGATCATAAAGTCATCAATCTGATGTCTGATAAGAAGTTAGAAGATATCAAAGAGGTTATTGGAGAAACCGATAGTTTGGTACACATGGTGCCATTATCGTTTATATCAAATAGAAAAGGTCCAATTGCACTGTATCCGGAAAATGATGACATTGTAAGTTTAGTGGATAAACTAGGTGATGTAATCACTGTTGATGAGGTCAGTAAAATAGAATCAATCGCTGCGATTACAGGTTTGATGACATCTTATTACTCTCTGATGAATGATATTGTGAAGTGGGGTTCATTAAACGATTTGTCAATAAAAGAGTCGACTGACTATACAACGTACTTCTTTGAAGCACTGTCTAGTCATGCTAGAGAAAGTGACTTAGAAGTACTCGCAACAGAGATGACACCAGGTGGCCTTAATGAAAGAGCGCTAAAGCATATTAACAACGTGGATGGCTTTAAACCATGGGTTGATATATTGGATCCAATCTTAGAAGGATTGAAGAAAAAATAATTAAAACTATTCATTACCTATTTTTTTGAGGCTTAGAGTGTTTAAATGATAGTGTAAACTAATAACAAGTAAAAGGAGAGATTTTATGACACCATCTAACTGCTAATATTGAGAATTTCAATAACTTTACAGAAGAAGTAATAACCTACCCGTTAGGTTTATTTAACGTACTCTTTAAAGTGGCAGTAGAAGGCAACTTACTTGACTTGATATAGATGAAGTTTGTATTTAGTATGCAAATTTTTGAAATCGTAGCTGTAGGAATAGTCTTTCCTTACAGTTTTTTTGTTTTACTGCCACTTTTATTTATGAAAGAAGGTATATATGTTTGAATTATCACTAAACCAAATAAAAAAACATATGGGTACAACACTCATATTAGACAATTTAAATTTTTCAGTTTATGAAAATGAAAAGGTGGGCATCGTAGGAGCAAATGGTTGTGGTAAAAGCACCATCTTAAAAATGATTGCAGGTATTGAACCGTTAAATGTATATCCCGGCTCATGGAGTCCAGGATATGATTATGGTTGGGTTGCTAAACCCAGAACAGCAACTGTTGCTTATTTAGATCAATTACCCGAATTTGAAATGGAACTAACCGTAAAAGATGTCTTAAATCTGGCATTCGAAGAAGTTTTTGAGTTAGAAAAGAAACTCAGAAGTTTAGAAGTTGAGATGCAAACTTTAGAAGGAGATGCACTCGAAAAAGTTTTAAAAAAGTATAGTAGAGTATCTGATGCGTTTGATGTTCAAGGTGGATACGATATACAGGAAAAATTCAATAAAATATGTTCGGGTTTAAAATTAGATAATGAATTCTTAAACCGAAAGTTTCATCGTTTAAGTGGTGGTGAAAAATCTACCGTGATGTTAGGCAAACTATTGATAGACCGTCCTGATATTTTACTTTTGGATGAACCAACGAACCATTTAGATACTGATGCAATTGAATGGCTTGAAGCCTATCTGAAACAATATCAAGGGATTGTCATAATTGTATCTCATGATAGATACTTTTTAGATGCCATTGTGGAGAAGGTAATTGAAATCGAAGATATGGGGGCCATCACTTACAAAGGTAATTATTCAACGTATGTAGAAACAAAAGAGGAAAATATGCGCATACAGTTTGAACACTATAAAGAACAACAAAAAAATATGAAAGCTATGAAAAAAAGTGTTCAAGAATTAAGACAATGGGCAATGAAAGCTGATAATAACAAGTTTTTCAAACGTGCTGCAAGCATTCAAATAAAACTTGATAAGATGAATAAAATATCGAAACCGAAGTTTGATAGATCAAATATGAAAATTGATTTAAGTGACACAGAACGATCTGGAAAAGAGACGATTATTGCTAGAGACCTATCTAAAAGTTTTGGTGATGTAGAACTCCTTAATCACGCCAATTTAATGATAAGATACGGTGAACGTGTTGCTCTTTTAGGGAAAAACGGCTGCGGTAAATCTACATTTTTAAAGATGTTATTAGAAGAGGAGACAGCCAATTCAGGAGAAGTCTTATTAGGTGCAAATGTAAAAACAGCTTATCTACCTCAAGAAGTAACTTTTGAAAATGAAGAGCATACTGTCTTAGAATGTTTTAGAGAAGGGCTGGTTATTACAGAAGGTAAAGGTCGTGAGTTTTTATCCAAGTTTATGTTCTTTGGAAAAACTGCATTTACAAAAGTTAATGAGTTATCAGGTGGTGAACGGACACGATTAAAATTAGCGAAACTGCTATACCATGATGTGAATCTCCTGATTCTAGATGAACCGACCAACCATTTGGATATCGATTCTATAGAAACACTTGAAAGTGCATTGGAGCCTTTTGAAGGCACCATACTGTTCATTTCTCATGATAGATACTTCATTAATAAAATATCAGAAAGAATCGTAGCGATTGAGGCATGTACATTTAAGAAATATGATGGTGATTATAACTTTTATAAATCAGAAAGAATAAAAGAAGAGGCACCGATTGCGATAAAAAAGAAAATAGTAGAACCTAAGAAACAGAGTCCTTCTAGAAATTATGAGGCTCAAATAGAATCACTTGAATTAGAAATCCTAAACTTAAGTCACGAGATGGAAGCACATCATGATGATTATATAACTTTAGAAACACTGCATAATGAAAAGATGATATTAGATCATTCGCTTCAAACTATTTATACCGAATGGGAAGAAGCACAAGAATAAAGCACAAATTGTCCTATCTAGATTTATATTTATGATAAACTTATATTAAGATCTTAGTTACCTGGGTAATGTTTTAAAAGGAGTTGCAATGACATTAAAAGAATACATTGAGGAAATCATTAAATATGTAGAAGAGAATATACATGAAGTCATGACGGCAGATATTATATCTGAAAAAATTGGGTTCTCAAAGTTTTACTTGTATAGAATTTTTCAAACCTATACAGGATTAACTTTGATGGAATATGTCCGTAAAAGAAAACTAAACCATGCTTTAATTGATTTGAAGGCAGATCAGCGTATCATAGATATTGCATTGAATTATGGTTATGGTTCTGAACGCGCATTTTCAAGGGCTTTTGTAAATGAGTTCGGGAAGTCACCTAGCCACTTCAGAAACAATGAACAAGAAATCGAGTCGAAACTTTCTGTATATGATTTGAGTCTACCTAGAAAGGATTGGATAGAAATGGTGAAAGATTATTTAAGTAAAGTAAAGTATGACACATTAAAAGAGATGACAGTGATTAGTGGTATAAGAATAGGTGCAGAACCAGAAGACGAAATCATCAATTTAATGATGACATTTCAAAAGGAAAAAAATATTAAAGTAGAAAGATCTTTTGGATTTGATTCGCCAGTGGATGAAGAAACAACTAATAAAGGTCATAGAGGTTATGAGTTCTGGTTGGTTATTGATGAAAAAGATGCATCTATAGTAGAAGGGACGGAGTTTGTAATCAAACAAATCCCTAGTTACAAATACGCATGTCTTCGTATAACAGATCCTTTTGAAAATCCTATGGAAAAGATACCGAATGCATGGAAATCATTGGTGGCGTGGATAGAAGAAAATAATGTTGTCTGTGAAACCAATAAAGATAGGAATTTAGATTGTTTAGAAGAAGTAATTGATGTTGATGGAACCACTTATATGGATATTATGATTCCTTTATCAAAAGGATAATCATTGCACCTTCGAATGAAGGTGCTTTTTCTATATTTTTCAAATATATAACTTAATAAACCAATTATGTGTTTTTGTTTCGAGAAACGAAAGAAAAGTGTCTTAAACGCTTGTTAACCTGACTATATCAGGTATAATGTAGGAAACAGAGAAAGAGAAGTGGAGGTTATATTGAATTTTATTAGAAAAAACGCATCACTTTTAGCAGTGTCCTGGGGGCATTTTGTTAATGATTTTTATATGAGTATCGTTCCGGTTGTATTGTTTGCATTTGCGATTGAAATGGATCTTAGTGCCATGCAAATGTCAATTATTTCATTTGTAATCACAACCGCAGGGACATTTTTTCAGCCTTTAGTTGGATTATTAATTGATAGGGTGCAGAAAAGTAGTTTGTTGATTTATGCATTGATTCTGATCAGTATTGGTATGAGTTTATCAGGTCTGATTAATAATTACTACTTGTTGATAGTGGTTGTTGGTGTAGCAGCGTTAGGATCTTCTATATACCATCCTTTGGGTTCAACAATAACCATACATAAAACATCTCTTTCAAAAGGGAAAAGTTTATCGATATTTATGACTGTTGGTAGTTTTGCCCATTCAGCAGCACCTTTAGTGGCCATTCCGATGGTAACTGTTTATGGTGTTAAATCTTTATCGGTTTTAGTGGTTCCTGGTCTTTTAACGGTTCTGTTGTTGTACGTGGTAAAAGTACAGGATGTCACATGGACAAGAGAAAAACATGCAAAACATAAGAAAAGAAATAAACTCACAAAGAAACAACAGGCTCAAGTAAGTCTTCCTATGATGATTGCTGTTATCAAAGGTCTTTTATATCGATCAGTAGTCGTATTTGGTGTTATCATGTTACAGCTCAAAGGCATTGATAACTTTGCTACAGCAGGTATTATGACGGCATTTATGATAGCTAGAGCATCAGCTACTTTAATTGGTGGATTTATCAGTGATGCAATTGGTGAGAAGAATACATTAAAACTTTTTAATACCGTTGCAGTTATTGCAGTTTTCTTATTGGTATTTGGAACAAAAATAGTTGCAGTTATTGGTCTAATTATATTAGGATTTACATTAAATGCGACTGCAGCAGCCAATATTACCTTAACCCATAAAATTATGCCTGACAATGTGAATTATGGTACAGGATTGATTATGGGATTTGCAGCGACGCTTAGTGCTGTTGCAATGCTTGGTTATGGATATATCGTGGATACTTATGGACATATCACCAGTCAAAACGTCTTAGTCGGTATCGCGATTTTGATGGCACTACTAAGTTATGTTTTACCAGCAAAATTTGAAGCGTTAGAACATGATGTAGAAGACGTAATATAGAATGTATGAGGTTCAGTCAAATGACTGAATCTTTTTTTGTTGACAAAACCTTTTGATAGTACTATAATGATACTAAGTTGATAGTGTTAATATGATAATAAGTGTTACTTAAAATAGAAAAGGAGACATTATGAAAGCAATCGTTTGTACAAAATATGGATTACCTGAAGTATTAAAAATAGAAGATAGAAGCAAACCTGAAATAAAAGAGAATGATGTATTGATAAAAATCATAGGAAGTACAATATCACACGTTGATTGCGCTTTCAGAAAAGGGGATCCTTTTGTCTCTAGATTGTTTACAGGTCTAAGAAAACCAAAACATATTCCTGGAGATATATTGTCCGGAGTTATAGAAGCTGTTGGCAGCAAAGTCACTAGATTTAAAGTTGGTGATGAAGTATTTGGACATACAGGATTGGAGTTTGGTGCACACAGTGAGTACTTAGCGTCACACGAAGATGAAGCTATTATTTTGAAACCTTCTGAAATGACTTTTGAAGAAGCTGCAGCAATAGCTTATAGTGCGATGACAGCCTTACCATTTCTAAAAGATCATACAGAAATTAGTAAAAAAACTCATATATTAATCAATGGTGCTTCAGGAGCTATCGGTACTTTCGCTGTTCAAATAGCTAAATATTTTGAAGCGGAAGTGACAGCAGTCTGCGGACCTAGCAACATAGAGATGGTGACAGCTATTGGAGCTGACCATGTGATTGATTATACAAGAAATGACTATACAACACATTTGAATACATTTGATATCATCTTTGATGTTGTAGGAAAAAGCTCATATTCCAGATCAAAATATGCTCTAAAAAAAGAAGGTGTTTATTTAACAACTGTACCTGATTTTGGAGCGATTGTTCATATGATGACTTTATCAAAACTAAAGTCTAAAAAAGCCAAGTTTGTTGCAACTGGACTTCGGAAAGCACCTCAAAAAATAGAGGATTTAAATTACTTAACAGAGTTGTATAAGAAGGGTCACATTACCTCTGTCATTGATCAAACCTTTGTACTTGATGATATTATTAAGGCTCACACCTATGTGGATAAAGGACATAACAAAGGTAATGTTGTTTTACTGATGAATCAATAATTAAATGATAACCATAACAATAGAGTTTATTGTTATGGTTCTTTCTATTTTAAGGATTTGAATTTTTTATAGTATAATATAAGAAACAAAAGGAGGCAAAATGAAAGCTGTTATTTGGAATGAATATGGTGGACCAGAAGTGTTGACTGTAAAAGATATAGAAATACCTGTACCGAAAGAAGATGAAGTGTTGATAAAAACACATGCAGCCTCGGTATCTGCTGGGGATTGTGAACTAAGATCTTTGAGATTTTCATTGATGTTTCGTACGATGTTGAGACTTTTTTTTGGAATAAGAAGACCGAAAGAAATTGTATTGGGGCAAGAAATTTCTGGTGAAGTTGTTGAACGAGGAAGTGAAGTGACTTCATTTGAGGTTGGAGACAAAGTGTTTGCTACAACTGGCTTAAAATTTGGTGGTTATGGTGAGTATATCTGTATAAAGGCGAAAAGAAATGAAGGGGTATTACTTTTAATGCCTTCAAATATGAGTTATGAAGAAGCTGCTTGTATCCCAGTTGGTGGTTTAGAATCAAGACATTTCTTATCAAAAAGCGGTCTTAAAAAAGGAGAACATGTTTTGATTAATGGGGCTGGTGGTAGCATAGGATCAGTTGGCATACAGCTGGCTAAATATTTAGGTGCTGAAGTCACTGCAGTTGACAGCACTGAGAAGTTAGATCTTTTGAAACAAGCTGGTGCAGACCATGTATTGGATTATACAAAAGATACTATTTATGCTAAAGATACCTATGATGTCATCTTTGATATTGTTGGCAAAGGTTCTTTCTATAAATGTCTTAAATCATTAAAATCAACAGGGCGATATATGATTGCAAATCCTAGAGCTTCTCTTATAATAAGAGGAAAACTAGCCAATTTATTTTCATCAAAGAAAGTATTTACAGGTACAACTATACAAAAGAATGACGATTTACAGTATCTGAAGAATTTAGTTGAAGCAGGGCATATTAAGGCATTTATCGATAAAACAATTGATATTGAAGAGATTGTTGAAGCTCATAGATATGTTGATGCAGGCCTTAAAAAAGGTAACTTAATTATTAAAATGAAACACGAAAGTTAAGGGAGGAATAAATGAACTATATCTGTCATACCTGTGGTAAAACTTATCCAGCAACACCGGAACATATTAAATGTACCTGTGGATCCGCCCTTTGGCTTGAGTTTGAAGGTCGGTTAAAAAAAGAGGACATTATATCAAATGACTTTACGTTATGGCGTTACAGTGCTGCATATCCAATCGATAAAGAAGATGTTGCTATTACTTATAATGAAACCATAACACCTTTAACAGCGATTGATTTTAATTCTTATCCAGTGATGGTAAAACAAGATAGTTTGATGCCAACGGGTTCTTTTAAAGACCGTGGTGTTTCGATGGTATTAAATTATGTCCATAAATTTGGTGTTACAAAAGTAGCCGAAGATTCAAGTGGTAATGGTGGTTCATCTTTTGCAGGTTATTGTGCCTTAGGCGGTTTAGATCTAAAAGTATTTGTACCTGCTGGTACTTCAGCTGGGAAAATTGCTCAGATGAAAGTTTATGGTGCTGATTTAGTAGAAGTAGAAGGTAACAGGTCAGATGTGACGGATGAAGCCATGAAGAACATTGGTGGAAGAGTTTATGTTGGACATAACTGGCATCCATTATTTGTACAAGGTACGAAATCTGTTGCTTATGAAATATGGGAACAAAACGATTTTAAAGCACCAGATCAAGTCGTTTGTGTTGCTGGTAATGGTAGTATGGTCTGTGGCTTGTATTTAGGATTTTCCGAGTTGTTGGCATCTGGTGAAATTGAGAAATTACCTAAAATATATGCGGTTCAATCAGAGAGTTGTAATACTTTGTATCGAGGATTTAATGACTTATCATTGGATTTTGAGGTGAAGCCAACACTTGCAGAAGGCATCTCGATATATAGATCTTCGAAACACCATGAAGTCATAAAATTTATAAGAGAAACCGGTGGGCACATCTTGAGCGTTAGTGAAAATGAGATAAAAGATGCTTTATTTGATATTGGCAACTATGGATTTTATATAGAACCAACCTCTGCAACGGGATTTGCAGGACTTAAAAAGTTAATTGAAGAAGATGTGATTAAGAAGGATGAAAAAACTGTTATTATAATCTCGGGTAATGGTTTAAAAGCAACTGATAAGATTCTAAATCTTATGAAGTAGGAGGTCTGATGAAAGTTATACAAACCAATAATGCACTAATACCCGCTGGACATTATTCTCAAGCCGTTGTACACAATGATATGGTATACATATCGGGTCAATTGTCTGTAGATCCAGAAACCGGTGAAAAAGTATTTGGTAGCATAGAAGAACAGTTAACGGTTGTACTAGGTAATATTAAGCTTATCTTAGAAGAAGCAAATAGTTCAAAAGATAAAGTTATTAAAGTTACGATTTATATACCAGATGTATCCTTATGGGGTCAAGTAGATAAAATATATGCAGACTTCTTTGGTGCTCATAAACCTGCCAGAGTTGTTGTACCTACAAGGGAATTACATTATGGCTTAGGTATAGAAGTAGATGTTATTGCCTTTATTTAAGGGAATGGCTCAACAAAAATTAAAACCCACTTAATTGTGGGTTTTTGGTTTGTTAAAATCAATATACACTTCGTATTTTGAACCTGCTTTTTCAAATCCGCATTTATAATACATTTCTTTTGCAGTGTCCTCGGCATCTGTTACCAGATACAATGTATCTACCTTCTGATGTGCTACTGATAATAAGTAGGATAAGAATGAGGTACCAAAGCCTTGTTTCTGATAAGAGTCGACGATATCAAAATCTTCTAGCTTTGCAATGTCATTATCAATATAAAGTTCACAATTTCCAATACACACCTGATTGTGATAGCCTACAAATAAATTGGTTTTTAGAGCCTGATCAGAATAAATCTCAGCTTTACGTTGAATTCTTTTCTCAGCAAAATCACCCATATGTATCTTATTTGCTTCAATATCTATTCGGATACCATCAGCCAATACATCTCTTGAAAGAGCAGGTTCAACAGAAAAGTCTGATCTAACTTTCAGTTCATCCATTTGATTAGTGGTTCTATATAGATAATCAAAAGTGTAGTAACTGACTTCATACGGTAAATGATCAAATAAAGTTTTGTCTATTTGAAAATCCGAGATAAAGAAAGCAGATGAAAGTTTATTCTTGTATCTTCTATTAATTTCATCATTTACAGTATGTTTTAAAGTTTCTTTTGAAAGATTTTCTTTGACATAACAGAAATTATGATGATCCATACCTGGAAGGTTGTCATCTGAAAATAGGATTACTTCATTGTTTTCGACAAAAGTCGTAAATTCCTTAATATAATTAAGCTCAGTTGTTTTGATACGATTTATCATTGGAACTCCTTTCATATATACTTTCAGTATACCAGTTAATTCAGAGTAGTTGGTCCTATTAATAAGTTGACTTTATGTAAAAACATTTTGTATAATAAACACGGTAATTGTTAATAAAATGAAACAATATTTTCTGTGTGGTTATGATATGATAAATCGTGAGGATATAAATTCGGGTTAGGAGAAGATAATGAATAATAAAATTGAAAAGTATGCAGAATTATTAGTGCGCATCGGTATTAATATTCAAAAGGATCAAACTTTAGTTATTGCATCACCAATCGAGTGTGCTGATTTTGCTAGAATCGTAACAGTAAAAGCTTATGAAGCAGGTGCTAGAGAAGTAGTAATGAGATGGTTAGATGAGAAATCTACAAAAATCAGATATCAGATGGCTTCAGATGAAATCTTTGATGAATTCCCAAACTGGGCAAAAGAATACTTTAATGGTTATGCAGATGTTGATGCAGCATTTTTAAGTATTTCTGCATCAGATCCAGAACTTATGAAAGATGTAGATCCAAAGAAAATGAGTAGAGCCAACAAAGCGTCAAGTGTGGCATTAGAGCATTACAGATCAAGAATGATGAGTAATAAAAATGTATGGTGTGTTGCTTCAATACCAACAGATGCATGGGCTAAAAAAGTATTCCCAGGCGTTTCTACTGAAGAAGCTGTTGATCAATTATGGGATGCTATATTCAAAGCAGTAAGAGTGGATACACCAGATCCAGTTCAATCATGGAGAGATCATCAAGCTCATTTAAACAACAAATTGACATTCTTAAATGAAACTGCTTTTAAAGCAGTTAGATATAAAAACAGCATTGGTACTGATGTGTTGGTAGAATTGCCTAAAAACCATGTATGGTTTGGTGGTGGTGATGCAGCTCCTCAAGGACATGTATTTGTTGCTAATATGCCAACTGAGGAAGTATTTACTATGCCTCAACAAGATGGTGTTAATGGTAAAATAGTTAGTTCTATGCCTCTTAACTACAACGGTAACTTAATTGAGAACTTCTCATTTACTTTCAAAGATGGATTAGTTGTAGACTTTGATGCAGAAAAAGGTAAAGCAGTATTAGAAGAGTTATTAGGTACAGATGAAGGTGCCAAAAGACTTGGTGAAGTTGCTTTGGTACCATTTGACTCACCGATTTCTAATCAAAATATTTTATTCTACAATACTTTATTTGATGAGAATGCTTCTTGTCACTTTGCACTTGGTAAAGCTTATCCAATCTGTGTTAAAGGCGGAGAAGATATGAACAAAGAAGAACTAAAAGCTGCTGGAGCAAATGATTCATTAACTCATGTAGACTTTATGGTAGGAACAGAAGATTTAGAAATCATCGGAATTAAAGAAGATAATACGGAAGTTCCAATTTTCTTGAATGGAAACTTTGCGTAAGTATAATCTCATATCCTGTCATAGACAGTGAATAAGAAATAATCAACACCAATCAGAACCTGATTGGTGTTTTTTGTTATAGTGTAATCTTTCTGTAAACCTTTTGTTATAGTTGGTTAATGGATTAGGTATAACATATATGTTATATTTTATGAAGATGTTACTTAATAGATTTAGGAGAGATGTTTTGGTTAAAAAATGGTAATGTGTGCAAACTGTAAAGGAATAGAGGACAACTAAAATTTCGGAGGTGTACACAATGATTAAATATATAGATAATGTAGACAATATAAGCTCAGACAAACTTCAAGGATTTTTTGTAGGATGGCCAAATCCGCCATCGGGTGAAAAACATTTAGAATTATTAAAAAAGAGTGCTTATATATGGGTTGCTATAGATGATGAAACAGATATGGTGATTGGATTTATCAATGCGATATCTGATGGCGTAATATCTGCATATATTCCACTACTTGAAGTGGTACCTGAATACCAAAAGAGAGGTATTGGCAGAAAGTTAACTGAGAAAATGGTAAAGACTTTAGAAGTGTTTTACATGGTAGATTTATTATGTGATGAAAACATGAATGATTACTATAAAAAATTTGATTTCTTTGCAACTAATGGCATGATTATAAGAAATTATGATAGACAAAACGGAGAGAGTAGCTAGAAATAGCTGCTTTTTATTTACTTAAAAAACTATAAGATTGATAATATGCTGTTCCAGATGTCATTTAAGTGAAGCTGATTTTTAAAGTATAGTTAATGTCTTTTTTAGTCGGGTTGATTATTTGTATTAAGAATTTAGGTATAACATATATTACCTATTGTTTTATTTTAGAATTGAGATGATAACAAATAATGAAAGCCACGATTTGATAATCGTGGCTTCTGATATTAGTGATCGCAATTATGCTCGTGACATCCGATGCCAGAATCTAATAAAGTACCTGTTAACCAATTTTGTGCTACTGTTTCAATATTACCTGAGCAGCCTCTGACTACCTCAATACCAGAGTGGTTAAGGACTCTGACCGCACCATCACCCATATTGCCTGCTAACATAAGTGTTACTCCAGCTTCGGCTAATACAGATGCAATATTGGATTTACAGCCACATCCTGCAGGTGACTCAATATTTTCTTGAGTTAGAATAGTCTTAGTCTCCTGGTCTACAGTAACTACTGTAAAATACTCACAATGGCCAAAATGGCTATCAATTTGATTATTTCTAGATGGTAATGCAATTTTCATAATATATCCTCCGTATGTAATAGTTTATGGCATATTCTAATAAGATATTAGCATATGCTCTTTATAACAGCATAGTAATCTTACTCGTGAAAGTCAATGGTTTGGATGAAAAAAATGGTTTTATATGAAATCTTGGTACAATACTTTCTAATTCATACCTTCTGTAACAGAGTTATTTCAATAGTATTGAAAAATAACTTGAATATAAATTCTTTAACAAAATAAAAAAAGTTACAATCAATAATAGATTGTAACTCGTTATTATTCTTCAGTTTCTTCTAAAATCCAATTGTTACTTTGACTAAGGATTTTATTTTTTGCAGTTGCTTGAGCAACGAATAATGATTTAGCATTTTCCAAGTTTTCATTTGTTATGATTAATGTTTCTTCATCGATGTAAATGGTATCTCTAATCTCATCATCTACATAAACGGTACTCCACATTGTAAAATTATCACCATGTATAAAGAGTGCTTCACCTTGGTTATTAATATCCTTGATATTTACTTTGGAAGTTCCCATGACCATTGGCTTGGATTTTAAAGGGTACTCACCTGAGAAGGTTGCAATGTCTCCATATAACATATCATATTGAAGTAAAACTAACTGATCTTGATAATCTGCGTCTGTTGAACTCTTTTGGTGTAACTTAGTCATAACACCATTATCATAACCTAAGCGTTCCATGATATAAGCATTTAACTGATAAGCATATAAATCTTTATTAATTTTCTTCATAGGGAAGTTACTCCATAGAATATACTCCGTTTGAAATTTATCGTTGTTCATTAAATCTTCATTTTGAAGGTTCATTGATGGCAAATGATCACCATATAAAACTAAAATAGTAGGTTCATTTGATTTTTCCAATTGATCAATAAGTGATCCAATGAAATAGTCTGTTTCATACAATTGGTTAATGAAGTACTCATAAGCTGCAATTTCACTTTCGTCGATATCACCAGTCATTGTGATATGCTGCTCCTCATCAATCATCACATTGGGATATTTTCCATGAGGTTGTACTGAAACAGCAAAGACGAAGTCTTGTTTATCTGTGGCACTTAAAGCCTTTAGAATTTCATCTTCTAAGACATTGTCTTTTGCCCATCCAAGAGGATTGTACTCTACATCGTTCATATATTCGATTGAAGAGAAACTATCAAATCCAAGATTTGGATATACTGAATTTCGAGAATAAAATGTTCCTGTATTGTTATGTATCGCGTGACTCTTGTAATCTAGATCATCTAAGTTATAACAGATACTTTCTACTGGTTTTTCCTTTAAGATGGTCTTATAAGGATACTCACCAGCACCAAAATATTTTAAACTCATTCCAGAAAGCACTTCAAACTCAGTATTGGCAGTGCCTGCACCAATTGAAGGTACAGTTAAAAATCCAGAAGAGTATTTGGATCTTAACTCTACGAAGTTTGGTATAGGATTGGAAGAGAAATCATAATCTTTTATATAATTCACATCAAAGAATGATTCTAATTGAACCATCACTATATTGGGTGGTTGTGATTTCATTTGCATTGGGATTTCATTAATTGTTGTTTCAATGGTATTATTTAAAGCTTGATAATCATCGTATTTAATTTTCAACGACTGAAATAAATTTGTGACAGCATCTCTTATTAACTTGTTTTGTGAAGAGTAGTCAGAATATCCATTGATAGGGACGCTATCCTTTTCTTCTATTTCCTCAATAACTTTCTCAACAGCTTCAACTGAGTAAGTTTCTGGTGTATCGATACCACGATCAATAATACTGATTGTAAAACAATATGCAAATCCATATTCTTGATAAGCTTGCCCGATGTTTGTGAAATTGCCTTTAACCGATTCTGTTTTTTCTGCTAAAGTAGAGGTACCCATTAGAAGAATAATTGCACAACATAATGTAAACAAAGCATTTTTCATCTGTAATGGCGTTTTAGAGAACTTCATAAACGCATAAACAATGCTTCCCAATAATAAAACAGAAAGAATTCCAACTAATATAATTTGAAGTGGATTTAAGTAGATTGGAATAATACTTAAAACCGATGTTAACAGACGTAAATCATTTCCTGTAAAAGGTGTTGTTCTGAAACCTAAAACAGCAAAGTTTACAATACCTGCAATCAACCATGTAGATGCAATCAAAACCAAAAGAAAATTTCTTCTTTTAAAGAAATTAGCAATAGAGAATGTTAAGAATAATATGAGTGCATTAAACAGGAACATAATTGGATTGTCAATGACAGATGCTAACCCTGTTATAACTGAACGACTGCTTAACATTTCCAAAACGAAAGTAATGACTATTGAAAAAATAATCAATTGTTTTAGTGGCTGTTGTTCAAGTTGTTTAAAGTATTTTGCAATATATGATTTTGCTTTTTTTAATAGTTCAATGGTTTTATCTTTTGTTATTAATGACATTTATAATTCTCTCTTTCAAAATAATGATGATAGTCTAACCCCAAAAATTATATCATTTATCGAATACTGAGGTCAATAATTCTATTTTTTTTTAATGTTATATGAAGGAAATGACATATTTTAATGTACTCATACGAGTATAGATAAGTTTTAATCTATTTAATAGATACCACAAAATTGATGAGACATTCTTTAAAGTAGAATAATGTGATAAATTACATGATGAAAGAAAAATAGTGTGAATAAATGTTTAAAAACGCTTGCAAATGTGAATGGTATACTATTAAATATAGTTATATGTGAATGAATGTTAATTTGGTGGAGGGATTATGTTTATTGAAGAAAGACACAATGAAATACTTAATATACTGAGTAGGGAAGGTAGAGTTAAAGCAAGAGATCTTCAGGCTAGGTTTAATATTGGATTTGATACAGCTAGAAGAGATTTAAGACTTTTAGAAGATAAAGGTTTACTGAAACGAACTCATGGTGGTGCCATTCCGATAGTACAAGTTGGTACACCTCAAGATAATAAAAATGAATTTAAGGAAACCGATTATGCAATTGCTCAAGAAGCCATAAAAATGATCCGCTCAAATGATGTTGTCTATTTATCAGGAAGTACAATCGGATTTTTAATTGCTGAGAATTTGCCTTTAGATATCTCTGTTACAATAGTAACTAATTCCATACGAGTTGCAGATCAGTTAAAAACTCATAATCAGGTGCAGATATTTATGTTAGGTGGACTTATGGATGAAAATGGAGAGACCTTTAATCATTTCGCCGTGGATATGATCCGTAGTATGCGATTTGATTTATCTTTTATTGCTAGTGGTTCTTATTCATCTGAGTTCGGTATGTCTGTACAGGCATCTGAGTCTATTCCGATTATACGAGCAGTACTAGAATGTACAAGAAGAAATGTTGGAGTTTTCTCTCATGAATATATGGATCAAACCTCATTACTAAAAGTTTGTTTACCAAGTACATTTGACTCAATCATTACGGATTGGGAAACTGTTGAAGAAGAAATTAATCAAATCAAAGAACTAGATGTTAAAATTATCATAGCAGATCAACATGAAGTGATTTATAAGAAATTACAGGCATCGGGTTATAATGGCTGGGGTGGTTCTATGTATGAAGCACGTATGTCAGGGTGGGATAACGATTTAAAGAAGTTATTCGAAGTTGTTCCTATGGAATCTGGAACTATACTTGAAATGGGATGTGGAGCAGGTGATGTCTCAATTAAATTAGCTCATATGGGATTTGAATTAACAGGTGTTGATATCTCTCAAACCGCGATAAAATGGGCTAAAGATAAGGCAAAAGAAAATGCCCTTCAGATAGAATTTTTAGCGATGAGTGTAGCAGATGAAACCCTTCTTGAAGGGAACCAGTATGATTTAATCTTAGATGGAACTTGTTTGCATTGTTTGTTTAATGAAGATAGAACTGCTTTTTATTCAAATGTTAAAAGACTCATCAGTGACAAGGGCTATTTCTTTGTTAGTTCAGTCATACTGTCTAATCCCAATGCAGAAATACCACAAGTGTCTGCTGTTGAAAGATGTGTACTTTCTGAAGAACAACTTGAATTAGAAATTCATAACGCTGGATTTAGTAAAGTGAAATCCTGGAATACTCATCATGAGAAACATGGTCATTATTGGGGGGTATTTCAACTAAAATAAACCTGTTGCCAGGTTTAATCATTTGAACACTCGGTTTCGATACTCAGTTCTTCTAGATAATCATTTCCCCAATGGTACATTGATTGAAGAATAGGGGGAAGACTGATGCCAAACTCCGTCAGACTGTATTTAACTTTTGGGGTACTACGGGATAAACTTTCCTATTAAACTGATTGTTGCTTCAACTGGGCAACTGAAACTATTAATTGTTTCACTCATTAGAACCTCCTGGTATCAAATGGATAGTACCTTTCGAATAAATATCATCTTTCTTTTATGAAGTATAGCACATTATAACATAATGGAGGGACCTTTTAGTATCGTGTTGTATCAGTGCACTTTTTATGCTATGTTAAACTCGATGTTGAACTTGATTCGTCCTATATATAACGGGTATAAATAAGAATAGGAAAATATTGAGTACTTATATAATGAATTACAACAGACGTTTCATCTAAAAATCTATTTTAAGAAGTTGTATTTGATTGGATAGAGTTGGCTGTACCTAATTGAGGAGGCTGCCATGAAGAAAGTATGTTTACTAATAGTAATATTATTGGCTTTTAATACAATGGCCTTTGGTGATATAGAAGATACCATAGATGTGTATATTGAGAGAATCAATAATGGTGATTTTAATAATGATGATCTAGAAGAATTTAAGCAGTTAAATGATCAGTCTATTGAAGGGCAGGCATTAGAGCTATTTTTACAAGCGCGGATTAATTTAAATAATTACAGTTATAACGAAGCTTATAAAAATCTAGAAAAAAGCTTGTCATTATTAGAAAAGAGATCTTACTCTAGATTAGAAGCTGAAGTTGTTTATTATCTTGCAGAGATAGATATGTTCTTTGGTAATATTACAAAAGGTACCCAACGTAGTTTTCAATTAAGGGATATATCTACTGAGTTGGATTATAAAGTTCGTATAATTGAAGCAGATTATAATATTGCATACAGTTATATTTACAATTATGACTATGATGAAGGCACAAAATTTGCTGAAGAAGCTTTTGATATATCAAATGAAATCGGTTATAACAAAGGTTTTGTTGAATACTATTCATTTTTGGGTCATATTGATTATTTTTATGGTGATTACATTAATGCAATTGAAAAGTTTGCCATGGCATTGGAACAAATTGACACTGAAACATATAATTATGTAGTGGAAGAACCACACATTGCGTATACAAGAGTTCTCGGATATGAAAACATACAAAATGGTGATCCTGAAATTGGACTTTCATATGCTGAGAAACTGTTGGAGATGATACCTTCTAATAATTACTATCATTTATATATGGTTCATGAAATGATTGGTAATTATCATTATGATGGCGATTTGGATGCAGCAAGACTTCATTATATTAAAGCGTTGGAGTATTATAATCAATCATCTTATCCTGAAATTTCGTATCCTTATGAGGTTTACCTTTTAGAATCGCTTGGGAATGTAGAATTTGGTTTAAAAAATTATCAATCCGCAGCAGGGTATTATTATGATGTCATTAATTTTGAATATAAGAATATCGATGATGATTTTGAAAAAATGTTATCTGGTTTAGATGAGTTAAAACATGCTGAAATTAATAATAAGATGTCATTATTGGAACAATTAAATATTGCCAATGAAGAGCAAATTAGACTCTCAAGAAATTTAATCCTTGTTATGGCTATTGGTATAGCTGTGTTATTAACGGCAGTAATCTTTATCGTATTTGAGATACGTGCAAAGTCTAAAACTGAAAAAGAACTGTATTATACATCTGTTACAGATAGTTTAACGAAAGTATATAATAGAGGTAAGATTATTGATGTATTTAGTTCAAATTTAGAAACTGATAATGCAGTAATATTGTTGGATTTAGATGATTTCAAAGAAATCAATGATACTTATGGTCACCTTGCAGGTGATGAAGTCTTGGTTAATATCAGTCAAATCATCAAAAGCTCTATTAGAGAAAATGACCAAGTTGGTCGTTATGGTGGAGAAGAATTCTTAATCTTTTTAGAAGATACAACCAAAAAGGAACTCAGTGAAATTGCTGAAAGAATAAGAAAAAATATTGAAGCTTACGAGTGGCAATATGAAGGTTTGGTGACAACAGCAAGTATTGGTATAACAACTTGTTTTTCTACCGATGCAGAAGAAGTATTACATGAAGCAGATACCTTAATGTACAAAGCTAAGAATTCTGGTAAGAACAGAGTTGTAGTTGGATAATATATAATATAAAATCAATGGAAACCTCAATTTTTAATTGAGGTTTTTTGTTGTCTAGGAAATTACATTTCATAGACAATGAGTAAGCGACTTGTAACAGTTGGTATTACTAGGTGATTTTAAGATGTCAAAAAAAGTAAAAATGTTTTGCTAAGAAAAGTTATCGGAAATATAGAATACAATGATAAGGTTTTTCTACTATACTCTACAATTGCTTTTCTTTGACAACATAATAGGTTTTATAATAAGTCAGGTAAATCTAAAATCCCAAAACGCAAACGTTTGTTCTTTTCTTCCTTTTTATGGTATAATTAACTATAGAAAGGAGGTTGAATAATGAAATTAACATTTACGTGCAAATTAAATGTTGATCCTATTTACCACAGTATTTTAGACGAGATAAGTTTACATTCTAGCAAGTTTTACAATATGACATTGTATGAACATCATCAAAAGAATAACTTAAGTAATACAGAATATTATCATTTGTTTAAAGCTCATTTAAGATGTGGGTATTTACAAGCACATACTTACTGTCAAGCAATAAAACAAGCCATGAAGGATATGAAATCTTATTATGCATTACTCAAAAAATATCAGGCTGCACCAAAGACCAATCAAAATCCAAGTAAACCAAGATATAAGCATGATAAGAGATTGCTGTCACCAGTTTTTATGAAAACCGCAATTCGAATGAGAGATGACCACTTATTGTTATCATTAGGTAAAAAAATGAAATCTGATAAACAAATCAAAGAAATTAGCGTAGCACTTCCAGAAGAAGTATACGGTTTTTTATCAGGCAAGCATATTAAAATGATTACAGTAGATAAATGTCATGATAATAGACATGAGTTTCATATAATTTATGAAATTAATGAAATACCACTAAAAGAAACTGGTGATATAATGAGCATTGATTTAGGTGTAAGCAATCTAGCGGCAATCACATTTATGGATCAAAACAATCAATATTTAGTGGATGGTAATGTGATCAAATCAAAAATTGCTGCTTTAAATAAACAATTAAAAGAATCATACAGTAAAGAAATGAAGTGTACTGGAAGTGATAGATTTAAACTTACTCATAAGATGAAAAGACAGATGAGAAAAAGAAAGGGCTATATAGATAATTATATCCATACAGCCAGCAAAAAGATAATTGATATAGCAGTTAAACATGATGTTAAAACCCTAGTTATTGGTGATTTTAAAAACATAAAATCAGAAAATAAAGTAAAGTATTTTGTACAGATACCACATGCTAGATTGATTAAGCAAGTAGAGTATAAAAGTAAATTACATGGTATTGAATTTGTGCTGCAAAATGAATCCTATACTTCAACTGTTTCTGCATTGGATTTAGAAAAAGTCTCTAAAGAATATGCAGATAAAAGCAAACGTATAAAAAGAGGTTTATTTAAGTCAAAGAGTCAACTCATCAATGCTGATATCAATGGTAGTCTTAACATCTTACGTAAGTATGATGATTATAAGAATATTCCCAGGCTTGTAGAACAAGTGAGGGATAAAGGGTTTCGAGAAAATCCTATAAGATTATTAGTAATCTAATTGCCATTGTACTTAAAGTAGAATGGAAGCGTCAGAAAGACGCATTTCTTGGATGAGCTTGATATAATATGAGTAAATCAACTAATAACTATAAAAGAGGTGTAAAATGAATTTTTTGGAATTAGCAAAGAAAAGATATTCAGTCAGAAAGTATACGGATCAAAAGATTGAATCAGAAAAATTAACAATGATTTTGGAAGCGGGTAGGGTAGCGCCTACAGGAGCCAATAAACAACCACAACACTTGATTGTAATACAGGAAGATGAGGGACTTAAAAAGCTTGGAAAAGCAGCCAACACCTTTGGTGCACCAGTAGCTATTTTAGTCTGTACCAATAAAGATAAAGCTTGGGTAAGACCATTTGATGGCTTTAATTTATCGGATATTGACGCAACGATAGTCACTGATCATATGATGATGCAGGCAACCGAATTGGGATTAGGCACTGTTTGGGTCTGTTATTTTGATCCTAAGATCATCAGAGAAGAATATGATTTACCTGAAAACTTAGAACCCGTTAATATTCTTATTGTAGGATATGCTAAGGGAGAACCTGCTGCTACAGATAGACATGATACAATGAGAAAACCACTTTCTGCAACAGTTTCATATGAAAAATTATAATGTATACAAAAAAATGAGTCCTAATTGAAAGGGACACATTTTTTATCTGGATGCCTTTGATTCTTTATTATCAAATATAAGATTTTTCATTAACTTTTTATGATAAAAGATTGTGATAATGACAGCACTCCAATTGATGATGACAATACCGTACCAAACACCTTTAATACCAAAATCAAAAACAGAACCAAGCAAATAAAATAAGATGATTGGAAATACAATCTGACGGTACAAACCAATAAATACGGCGAAATTAGGTTTTTTAATGCCTTGCATAGAAGAAATACCAGTGTATAAAAAGACGTAGGTTACAAAGGCAAATACTTCTATTCTTAGATAAACAGTACCAGCATCAACTACTAATGGATCATTATTAAAGAGTTTGACAAGTAAAGGTGCCAACGGGAAAATAATAGCTGCTCCTACGAGCATGATGGTGACACCAATTTTAAGTACAAGTTTATAAATAGACCACATTCGCTCTTTGTTTTCAGCACCGTAACTTTGCCCAGTAATCGTCAGTACAGCAATATTTAATCCTAAAGCAGGCAGTAGAGCCAATTGTTCTATTCTAACTGCTGCGCCATAACCTGCTATGGTAGGGGCATCAGCAAAGAAAAGAATAAAATAATTAATAATAAAAACACCAATGGCTATTGTGGCCATATTTAAACTCGACGGTATCCCTTGTTTTAATATTTCTGTAGAAGTATGCAGTGATAATTTTGAATTCATGAAGTCATGTTTATTAAAAACTGGGCTTTAAAGTACTTTATAGATCATATAAACTGTACCTATTCCTTGAACAATAACGGTTGCTAAAGCAACACCAACGGTATCTAACTTTGGCAAACCAAACCAACCGTAGATGAATAATGGATCTAATATAAGGTTTAAGAAAAACCCAAATATCAGAAATTTCCTATACGTTTTTGTATCGCCCTGTGCATTTAGAAAACCATTTAGTATTGCATTCATAATGAAGAACAATACACCATAAAATATTGTTTGGGTATAATCAATTCCTAATGTCATTGCATTACCTGAAGCGCCTGACAATCTAAATAAAAAAGGGGTGAGTATTGGGGCTATCATTACAATAACAACACTAAATATCAATCCTAATAATACTGCATTCTTTGAGAGTTGATGGAATGTATCTTCTCTTTTTTTACCTAATGCAATAGAGTTAGGCGCTGTAGCGCCACTTCCTAATCCAGATGATAAAGCGATAACAATAAAAGAATATTGGAAATGAAATAGTCATTCCAGCAAGGGCATCGGTACTTAGTTTACCTGCATAGAAAGTATCAACAACGTTATAAAGTGTATTAAATAAATACCCAACACTAGCGGGTATTGCTATCCTTTTAACATGTTCTATTAATGAACCTTGTGTTAAATCATACGATGTCATAAGAACCTCCTATTATCTAAACGCACTATTTCGGTATAGTTTAAACGTTTTCTTTTGATAGATAGTGATAATTGAATCTTAAAAAAAAAATAAAATATTATTGAAATTAAGGTTTACCATAACGTTTAAATATGTTATAAAGTGATAGAATAGATTTGCAATATTTTAAGATTAAATAAGTGATAAACAATGTTCCTTGCTAAAGTCTTACTAACAGCTAACCAACGGTAGTGAAGACATGCACATTTTTTTTAATATCATCCTAATAATTTGGCGTTTGACTAGTTAAGAATGAATTATTTTAAGTTATTTTGTATTTTAATTATTTCATTTGAATAGTCGATAAAAAAGGGTGAAATTATGAGAATGAGATGGTAGAATGTAAGGGAACATATTTCAAGGATTTTGTACATTATTCTAATGTAAAATAAATTATAATTTTATAGGGGGAAATTGAATTATGAGTAAACCAATTCTTTCAGCACACTTTGAATCAAGAAAGCCTTCTGCTGTACGTCTTGCTCAAATGAAGTATGAAGAGCGTGAAGTAAAGCCAGAGGCGGTAATTAATGTTGGTATAGGAAATGTTTCTCTTCCAGCAAACCCAGCAATGCAAAAAAGAATGTTTGAGTTAAATGCTCCAGATAGTCCTTTTGCTACAGGTGTTATTAGATATACAACAACTGCTGGTACTGAAGAAAGTCAAAATGCTTTCAGAAACATCTTAGAGTGTGAAGGTTTTGATACGAGTAAGTTACACATTCAAGTAACTGATGGCGGATCAGCTGCAATGGAATTATTATTAATCGGTACAGGTGGTCCTGCGGGATCTGGGGAAAAACCGTTATTAATGATTGATCCAGCATATACAAATTATATTTCATTTGCTCAAAGAACTGGTAGATCAACAGTAACTGTTAAACGTCATTTATCTGATGATGGAAACTTTACTTTACCAGAAATTAGCGAAATTGAAGAAGTTATTAAAACAAATAAACCAGGTGCGTTACTTGTTATACCTTATGACAATCCAACTGGTCAATTATACGATTATGAAGCAATGAAGTCACTAGCTGAATTATGTGTTAAGTACAACATGTGGATGGTAAGTGATGAAGCATATAGAGAACTTTATTATGAAGCAGACAAACCTTTAGTAAGTATTTGGGGAGTAACAGATGCTGACGTACCAGGTATTGAAGGTAGAAGAATGAGTATTGAAACGTCTTCAAAAGTTTGGAATGCTTGTGGTTTAAGAATTGGTGCATTGATTACTGATAATGCTGAATTCAATAACCGTTCTGTAGCTGAGTACACAGCTAATCTTTGCGCGAATGCAATTGGTCAATATATCTTTGGTGCACTTGCTCACGAAAGCAAAGAGAGCATCTTAGGATGGTGCGGAGAGATTAGAGAATATTACAAAGATAAAATCTTAAATGTATACAAAGGATTAAAAGAACAGGAACCAAACTTAATTGTTTCAAGTCCTGATGCTTCTATCTATACAGTAGTTGATGTAAGAAACGTTGTTAAACCAGGCTTTGACGCAATAGATTTTATTCTTTACTGTGCAGGAGAAGGTGCTGTTGATATAAATGGTGTTGAAACAACTTTATTGGTTGCTCCAATGAATGGATTCTATGACATCAAAGATGGTGACAATAATCCTGGTAGTACACAATTCAGAATTTCATTTGTTGAATCACCTGAGAAATTAGCTCAAATTCCTGAATTATTCGTAAAACTATTAAGAGAATTTGAAGCACAAAGATAATAATTATATGGAGTCTGCCTTTTAGGCAGACTTTTTTTCGTTTAATAATGAGTTAATAAATAGGTAAGGACTCAATTAAGTATGGTCTGTTATAATCAAATTACGGAGGATGAGGAAATGGAAAAAGTTATCTTAGAAGGTAAAGGTTTATGCAAGACTTTTATAAGCGGAAAAACAATATCACATGTTATTAGAAATTTGGATATTGATATATATGAAGGGGACTTCACAGTTATAATGGGTGCTTCTGGAGCTGGAAAGTCAACATTACTCTATGCACTTAGTGGTGTTGATTCGATTACATCAGGGGAGATAAACTTCAACAACAAACGGATTGATCAGTATAAGGAAAATCAAATGACTGATATCAGGAGAGATGAAATAGGATTTGTATTTCAAGAACCCAATCTACTAGATGATTTTACTGTATTTGAAAATGTCGCTTTAACAGGTTATTTAAAAACTAAAAACAGAAAATTGGTGAATTCAAAGACACTCTCACTTTTAGAATCTGTTGAAATGGAAGAACATCATCACAAGTTCCCATCACAACTCTCGGGGGGACAAAAACAGCGTGTTGCCATTGCCAGAAGTTTAATCAATGAACCTAAAATAATTTTTGCAGATGAACCAACTGGCGCTTTGAATGCAACTCAGGGCGAACTGGCTCTCGAGATGTTAACTGATTTCAATGGAAAAGGACAAAGTATCTTAGTGGTAACACATGATATCAAAGTAGCTGCTAGAGCCAGTCGATTACTCTATATGAAAAGTGGCAAAATTGATGGTATTTTAGAACTGAATCAATTTAATTTAGCAGACACCAAAGAGCGTGAACAAGAAGTTTTTGATTTTATTATGAGTAAGGGGTGGTAGTATGTTTATACCTATGAAATTAGCAGTTGCTATGGTTAAAAAGAAAAAAATACAATCCTTTTTGATATGTATTATTTTAACACTCATCTCTTCTTTGGTTTATGTTGGTATATCGGTCATCAATCATACTGATGGTTTTGAGACGATGTTTGAAAGAGCTTACGGAGCTGAAGATACATTAATTTTACTGGAAAACAATCCGGTTGATGAAATAACCTCTTGGTGGAACCAACAAGAGATGGTGAAGGATACCAAGTTATACAAATCGCATTTAGAAAGTATTTCATATGGTACTGTGAATCAAATGCTCTCAACCGATGTTTTTATTACTGAATATGCCACTGGTGATATTGATCTACTTTATAAAAATGATACTGAAGTTGTTTTACCACCATCAGGTAATGAGATGTACTTAAATTATAATTTCGCAGCAGCTAATGGTATTGAACTGGGTGATCTCATAGCATTTGCCTACATGGATAATGAATATTCATTTGAGGTGACTGAATTAATTGTTGATCCCCAGTATAGTTCTCCTTTAATTGCAACCGATAGATGTTTTATAAGAACGGGCTTTTTTAGTGATAATGGTATGATTAATAATGCACATATGTTAGCTGTTAAATACAACTCGAGTGAAGTGGATAGTCGTAGACTCTATGACACCTATCAAGAGGAGATCACTGAGACTTCAATACAATATTATTTGGATTATGAGTCTGTTCAAAATGGTTATAACACTATCATTAAAGTGACAGCATCTATGTTATTGGTAGTGGGTTTTCTAATGCTGATTGCCTCAATGTTTGTCATGAATACAACAATCAAACAAACGATTTTACAAAAATACAAACAAATTGGTGTTAAGAAAGTACTAGGTTTTAGTGAACGGCAAATACGATTAAGTTTTGTATTTCAATATGGTTTAATTGCTACCATATCATCCATTATAGGATCTTTTTTAGGGATGCCTATTAGGAATTTAATTAATTCAAGTACGAACTATGATGTTCAAGTCAATATGGTTAATAGTCTAGATTTTTATTTGATTATAACACCCATTATAGTTATATCTATCATTTTATTCTTTACAACGATAGCAACAAAAAAAGCTGTAAAAGTAAAACCGATACAAGCCATTAAATATGGCATGCCTGAAATCCGATATAACAAGAATGATTTTAGTATTATCAATAAAACTAAATGGCCATTAATCCCGTTGATTTCAGTAAAGAATATGTTATCAAATCATAGAAAGAGTCTCTCTATTGTTATGATTGTAACGTTACTTGTTTTTGTTACTGTTGTGATTGGTAATATTGGATATACCATCGATGATTCTGAGTATTTTCTGAGTAAATATACAGGTATGAAAATTGGTGACTTCAATATTGAATTGCCAGAAGATAGTGTAAAGAGCACCTTTGAAATTGCAAAAAAGATGAATGGCATCGATCGATTGGTTTATTTTAATGCCGTATTTGATTATACGACCATCAGTTCAACTGATACAGAGGTCAAACTTGCAGAAAGGACTGTTTATGGCGACTACCAAGAAGAGGATGTACAGGATCTGACAGGACGTTTACCAAGTCATATGAATGAGATTGTAATTACTTCTGAATTAGGAGAAGTCACAGAAAAAACTATTGGAGATTACATCAGAGTTGAAACTGATGACATAACAGAAGATTATTTGATTGTAGGTCAAATGGAAACGATTAATAATACGGTTTTATCTTATTTTAAATTCAGTAGAGAAATTCCTGAAACATTAACCGGGGAAAATGGTTATTGTTTGGGTTATGGTGATCTAGATATAACACGGTTGGATCAAGAGGTGAAGAGGTTATTTGGAGAACATCTAAATGTCAATCGATACAACAGTGGTCACAATGAGATACTTAAAGCATTGGCATTATTTCCTGCAGTTATTATGGTTTTGAAAGTATTGTTTTTAGTGGTTTCATGTATCGTGTTTGTTAACTTGACCATCTCAGATGTGAATCATTCAATGCGTACTTATGGTATAATGAAAGCAATTGGATTTAGCAATGAACATATCATAAAGACTTTGACTTTTAAGTCATTTGTCATCACATCTATTGGTATTCTAATTGGGATTGTATTAAGTATTCTAACATTGGATTTTATGATGGATATGTTATTGAAGTTATCACCATTTAGCTCTGGTCATATTCCAATTTTATTTGATTATAACGGCACAGCTGTAGTCGGTGTGTTATTTATTTTTATTGGATTACTGGGTACTATAATACCTGCAAGAAGAGTTAAGAAAATATCTCCGAAACAATTATTATCAGAATAGAGGTATCATGAAAAATAAAATACTGATTGTTGAAGATGAACAATCTCTAGCACATATATTAAAAGATTTTCTAGAAAATGAAAAGTTGGTAGTTAAAACAGCCTATACAGCAAAAGAAGCCTATGAGTTATTTGATGAGTTTGAACCCACGTTGATTATACTCGATATTATGTTACCGGATGACAATGGTATGGAATTGTGTCGTCAGTTTAGAAATGAATCAGATGTTCCTATTCTCATGTTAAGTGCTAAAAACACTGACTTCGACAAAATACTATCGTTGGGATTGGGAGCGGATGATTATTTAACTAAACCTTTCAGTCCTGCCGTGGTTGTCGCTCACGTTAAAGCACTACTAAGAAGATACAATAAAGAAGAAAACAAAAGCCTAGATCATCTAATTGATTTAGGTGATTTTGTGATGAATAAGAAACAAATGATGTTTAGTTATCGTAATGAAAAAGTAGATCTGACCAATAAGGAATTTGAACTGCTTTGGCAGTTGGCAAAAAATCCAAGTGAAGTTTTTGCAAAAGAAATCCTTTATGATCTGATATGGGGTGAAGATGAGTTTGGTGAATTGAGTACAGTGACTGTTCATATCAGGAAGATTAGAAGTAAGATTGAGTCAAAAGGTTTGGTTCCTGGTTTTATTAAAACAATATGGGGAGTAGGGTATAAATTTGAACTGGACTAAGTTGAGTAAAATAATCTATTATGTCATTTTAGTCGTTTTGATTTTATTATGTATTATATTAACATTCAAACCTCCTGTTGAAAACACACTTGTTGTCAACGAACTTAGGAGTATCGTTAATCCATATTATGAGACTTTAAATGATGAAACAAACTACGATTATCTAAAGGATATGCCCATACAAGTAACACTTACAAACTTGGAAAGTCGTGTTATCTATACTAATTCAGAGAGTTATCAATTGGATCAAACACTGAACCTTAAAGAAGCTCTTTATATGGACAATTCCTATAGAAATAGAAAGAGCGATTTTAAACTGAGTTTGCCACGATATGATAATGAAAGTGTTATTGGATTTGTACTCTTTGAAGTACCTGAAATGATGCTTAAAGACTATTCTACAATCAATTACAACCTTCTTTTAGTGATGGTTATTCTACTGTATATTTTTATGTATGTTATCAGTAGAAAAAAACACAATCCATTAGAAGAAATGATTGAGAGTTTAAAGTATTTATCAAAAGGTGTGCTTAAGTCGATTGAGTTGCCTAAAGAAAAAGAATATATTGATTTGGTTATCGTCTATAACCGGACGATTGAAGAATTAAGTTATACTTTTGATAAAAGGATTTCTGAGACAGAAGATAAAAAGAAATTTTTAATGACCATCTCACATGAACTTAAAACACCAATAGCAACCATTCATGCTTATATTGAAGGTCTAGTGAGTGGTGTTGCAAAAGACAAACAAACTGAAGAACATTACAAATTAGTTATCACTGAGAAAATGAATTCATTGATGATTCAAATTGATGAACTGTTTCATTTTGCACAAGAAGATGCTGGTCGAATTAAGTATAATTTTAATGAGGTTTATGCGGATCGGTTAATAGGTAATATCATTAGAAAATTACCTCAAGATGAAATTCTTGTGAATCTTATCTTACCATCTTGTTTGATATCAGTTGATGAAATACGTATTGAACAAGTAATTATGAATCTTTTTAACAATGCAAGGAAACATAGTGACCTTAAGATTAAGATCAGTGCTTACAGGCAGGATAATCAAGTGATTGTTGAGATTGAGGACAAGGGCGATGGCATCAGTCACCAAGACTTACCTTATTTATTTGATTACTATTATCAGGGGGAACATTCAAATCGAAATGACTATGGCGGTTCGGGCATAGGGCTCGCACTGTGTAAGGATATAATCGATTCACATAAAGGACGGATTAAAGTTAAAAGTCAAAAGGGAATTGGTAGTACTTTTTCTTTTGAAATACCAGTTATATGATTTATATAGTTGAAAGTAAAAATTTCCTTTGATTTTTTTATAAAAGTGATTTACAATATATGTAATGTGGTCGATTAACTCAGTTGGTAGAGTGCTACCTCGACATGGTAGAAGTCGTGGGTTCAAGTCCCGCATCGACCACCACATGAAAAAACCTCTAGTTGCAATACATCTAGAGGTTTTTGTTGTTTAGAATGTTGTTGATCCGTTTTTTAGTTGTTTAAAAATGTCTTTAAATCGATCTGGGCTTTGCGCACCCACAATGGAAATCTGATCATTGATGATAAATGTCGGAACGCTTGTAATATTTTGTTCTCGACAATAAACTTTATTCTGATCTAAACTATCTTTATACTTAGAACTAGTATATACTTGATCAACTTCAGTTTCCGAGATACCAACAGATATAGCAATTTTCTTTAGTTCTGAAATCAAACTGATATTGATATCATCTACAAAAGTCGCTTTGTACATTGCTGTATTAAACTCAGTTGATTTATTTACAGTTGTTGCGTATTCAGCCAGTTGTAATGCTTTATTAGTATTTGGCATCATTGTCAGATTGTTAAACTCAACACCATAACTTTGACCCATTGCCTTTAATTGTTCAAACATTTGATTGGCATTAGGGAAGTAATCTGTTAATGGCATACCATCTTCAGGCACTTCAGGGTGTATTTCAAATCCTCGATGTAACAACTCGATATCATATTCTTTTTTCAATTCTTCGACAATACCTTTGCCGATATGGCAATAAGGTCATAGAAAGTCAGAGAACATAGTAATTGTATATTTCATAAGATGATCCTTTCTTAGTCGTTTGTTTAATATAAGATTATCAAACTGGACTAATAAAGTAAAGTTAAATAAGTATAAAATAGCGTAACAAGTCTTTAATTTGAGATGTATTAAATGACAATCTGTTAATCATGATATATTTTGGGTATCTTAAGATAGCATAATAAACTCCCAAAAACAGAAATGAGAGACGTTCGATGAATAAAATAATAATTATAGAAGATAATAGTTATCTAAATGTTTTTATGGAAAAACTTTTAAATAAAAACGGGATATTTAACATTGAAACTCTTAAGGAGAGTTTAATAACGGAATCATATTTGAGATATATTAATAAGGAAATTGGACTTTTTATCATTGATTTAGATAATTATGCTTATAATGGTATTGATTTGATTTCTATGATTCATAATATTGATAAGAATAACCCTATAGCCATTATAGCTCTGAGTGAAAATGGGGAAACATCTATGCTTAAAAAGGCTGTTTTTGCGGGATGTAATGACTTTATATTAAAACCTTTTGAAAATGGCTCACTTATTTTTAAAGTAAAAAAATTATTAGATATAAGACAAAGCAATGAAAATTCTCCAAACAACTACAAACCTCTTGAAACCAAAGGAGATAATGATATACAGTTCTCCTGGAATCAAGATCTCGAAATCAAAATAGAAGAAATTGATAATGAACATAAAAGTATCATTAAGAAGTATGAAGTCCTATATGAACTGATGAAAGAAGGAAAGGGACATGATTATTATCAAGAATTATTATCATTCTTAGACAATTATGTTCATACTCATTTTGATCATGAACAGGAGTTACATGAAACTTATAATTACAATTTGAAAGAAGAGCATAAGATGATACACGAAGAATTTAAGACTAGTGTTTTGAATATTATTGAAAAGAATAATGATAAGTTGGTCACGGATAAAGACTTGATTAGTATCAATTTATTTATTAAGAATTGGTTGATTCATCATATTTTAATTGAGGATAGAAAATTCGGTGATTTTATAGTTCAAAACAAGTAATTTTAAAGTGTTAAAAGTCAAATGATTGTCATAGATAAAGAAAAAGGGTCAATTAATGACCCTTTTTGAATGTAATCTATTTTTTAGGTGCTTGATGAATGGCTTCGTTATGGAGACCGAGTACAGCCTCTACAAAAGCTTCTGCTAGAGTAGGGTGTGCATGAATCGTATTAGCCACTTCTTTAACACCAAGTCCTTGATTAAGAATAATTGCCGCTTCGTGTATAAGATCAGATGCATGTGGTCCTAGGATGTGAACACCAACCAGTTTGTTATTGGCTTCAATGACTTTTACAAATCCATCTCCTTCACCGAGTGCCAAGGCTTTACCATTGGCCATGAAGTTGAATTTGTTGGTTTTGTATTCAATACCTTTATCTTTAAGTGAGTCTTCCGATTCACCAATACTTGAAACTTCAGGGAAGGTAAAGATACAGTTCGGTACAAGGTTTTGATTGATGGTAGGCTCTTTACCCATGATACGTTCAACGACTGATATGCCTTGATGAGAAGCGACATGTGCCAACATTAAAATGCCGTTTACATCACCTATGGCATACACATTGTTTATATTGGTTTGATAGTGATTGTCTACAGAAATCCCTTTTTTAGTATAAGTGATGCCTATGTCATCCAATCCGATATGCTCTATATTAGGTTTTCTGCCTGCAGCCATTAAGATACGGTCTACTGTATAACTGACTTCACCTTTTTTACCTTCTACAGTTACGGTGTATTTATCGTTTTCTTTCTTAATATGTTTGTATTGAATTTTATTTACGATTTTTATGCCACTTTTTTTGAAGTATGAAGCCAATCGTTTACTGATTTCTTTATCTTCAGTTTTTATGATTAAATCACCTCGTAACATCAGAGTCACTTCAGATCCAAAGGTATTGAAGATATTGGCAAATTCCACACCCACAACACCTGCGCCGATAATGATTAACTTTTCTGGGACTTTATTAAATTCAAGAATTTCATTTGAACCATAAATACCTGGCAGGGTAGCTCCTTCGATAGGTGGTAAACTGGTCTCCGATCCTGTTGCAATAATAATATGTTTACCCTGTACAGTGATGATCCCTTCACCAGTTTTAACTTCAATGGTATTTTTATCAATGAGTTTACCAGTACCCTGTACATATTCGATTTTATTGGCTTTAATCAAATGTTCGATGCCAGTTACCAACGAGTTGACGATTTCAGATTTTCTAGCTTGTACTTTTTCTACATTAAGTGAATAACTTGGAATTTCAATACCGAAATGATCTGCTTCTTTTACATTTTTTAAAATTTCAGCATTACGATAAAGTGCTTTTGTTGGAATGCAACCGCGATTTAAACATGTACCACCAAGTCTGTCTTTTTCAATCAATAAAACTTCTGCACCTAGTTGTGCACCTCGGATTGCTGCTTCATAACCTCCAGGACCGCCTCCTAGAATAATAATATCTTTCATAAAATCCTCCTTAAACTAAAAAAATATTCACACCAAATAAGCGTCAATATTTCTCTGTATTCAACCTGAGAGTTTTTGCCCCATCGGTGCCGTTTGGACTCTCCAGAGTACCATCTATTAACGATTCATGGACCTGAAAGTTTCTAAACACTTTTGACGTTATGTTTATTGCATCTTCGGTTGCTACGCATCTCTCGTTAATATCATCTGTCTTTATGTAATTGAGTATATTATACCCATAAAATACAGAATCAACAAATAGTTTTTTAACAATTGATGTTACGGGTAGAGTAAATAATTTTTTTTAATATATCGTTATTTAGCTTTTTTTAGTAGTTATTATCATGAAAAATGTGAAGTTGAGTAATACTATTATTAAAAAAACCCATGTCCTAAAATCGCCTAATTAGAAGGGGTTTAATGGGTTTGAAATATATAATCCTAAATTAGTCTAGAAAAAACCCTTGACATTATTTATGAAGAAATAGTAATATATACGTAAGAATAATTCAATATTTGGATTGTGACTGTTCGGCAGGCAAGACCTTAATTAACGAAAGAAATCAAGTTTCTTTTGCTACTTAAGGTCTTTCTTTTTAATTTTATATTTGGATTGTTACTGCAATGCAGGCAATACCTCGTTTACTTTGGATATGGTCCATAGTTTGTCGAGGTTTTTTTGTACTTATTTTCTAGAGGTTTGTACAGGTAATCAAATAAGGTAAAAAAAGAATTTGTTTTTTGAACAAGGAAAACGTTTTTAAGGAATTATTAAAAGAAAGTCGTATAACTTTATGAATCAAACAACTAATTAATCAATTATTAGAGGGGGAGAAACATGAGTAAGAAATTTAAAAAACTAACTGGTTTTATTTTAGCTTTAACTTTAATGACATCATCATTAATCGGGTGTGCTGGTAGCACTGCAGAATCTAAAGCTGAAGTAGCAGCAGATGAAGTAGTAGCAGCTGAAGTTATGTTAGTAGATAATGGCGTTTTAGTTGAAGAACGAGCTGATCGCCCAATGCGCATTTTACTTATAAACGATGATGGTTTCGATGCTATGGGGTGTCAAATGTTATTTGATGACCTAAAAGCAGAAGGCTTTGATGTATGGATGGTAGCACCAATTGAAAATCAGAGTGGTACAGGAACATCTATCTTATGGAACAAAGAAGCACATGAGCTTGTGGATTATGGTGACAACAAATATGCATTTGAAGGAACACCTACAGATTGTTTTAAGGTTGCAGTTAATTACATAATGCCTGAAAAGCCTGATTTAGTGGTTTCTGGTGTTAATGATGGACCTAACTTTGGAGAAGTACAATTTAACTCGGGTACCGTTGGTGGTGCAGCTAGAGCAGTTAGACATGGTTATCCTGCAATTGCAGCTAGTTTAAGTTATCTTGGTGGACCTGACTTAGAATCATACATGGAACCTGCTGTTGATTTTACTGTAGATATGGTAAAAGAATTAAACGAAGAGTGGAAAGCTGGAAACATGTTGATGCCACTTGGTACTGGTGTAAGTATCAATTATCCTGCTATACCATCTGAAGAAATCCAAGGTGTAAAGTTCATTGAAAATGAAGAGATATATACCGATTTCCAAAACTATGCATACGATGAGGAAAAAGGTGGCATCTACAATTCAATGGAAATGGATAAGTTCCAGAATCAAATCGCAGATCCTGAAGTAGAAACTGATTTAAGTGAAGCAATGAGAGGTTTTGTAACAATGACTGTTATCGATGCCAATTGGAATGCGGATCAAGAAAAAGTAGATTACATGCAGTCTGTTTTAGGAGAACTAGAAGCAAACAATTAGAACTAAACAGTGTAAGAAGGCGGAAATATGGAAAAACTATCAGTAGAACTATACTTTGCGAGACACGGAAAAACAATGCTAAATACAGCTGACAGAATGCAAGGGTGGGCGGACACGCCTTTAACGAATGCGGGTACTGAGGTTGCATCTTTTTTAGGAAAAGGGCTGAGGAATCAGAAATTTGTAAGTGTGTATACGAGTGATAGTGGCAGAACCATTGAAACTGCAAAGATTATCCTAGAAAACAGTGGGCAGACAAATCTTAGAATACAAAAGAGAAAACAGTTAAGAGAAGTATGTTTCGGTGATCATGAAGGTGAATTGAACCAAGTCTATTGGGATAAACTTTCATCTTTAGGTGGTTTCTCAATTGATGACTTTCAAGAGAAACCTGACATCAAGTCATTTTTAGATCTTAATGTTACTTTGGATACGAGTGGTCAAGCTGAAAACTGGGAACAATTAATAACAAGATCAAAATCAGAGCTTGATAGAATTGTTCAAGAGTCAATGAACTTTGGTGGCGGAAAAGTACTTATAGTCTCTCATGGCGTGACGATTATGACGTTGCTTACCGAGTTGAGTGATGGTGTGAACCCTTTGGTACCGCTAGACAATTCAAGTATCTCAAAAGTTGTATACGAAGATGGTAAGTATAATGTACTATCCATTAATGATATGACTTATATCAAGAGAGGGATGTCAGCTGATAAATAAGATTACTTTAAATATCAGCTTCAAGACTTGACTCATTATACTTACAATCGTAAAATGAAGTAAAGAAGAGTTAATATTAACGGAGAAATATGGTGGTGATTTGTATTGCTTATAAGTAAAATTTTCAATAATAATGTTGCTTTGATTAAAGACATAGATAAGAAAGAAATCATTGTTATGGGGTGTGGTATCACGTTCGGAAAACGAGTGGGAGACTATTTAGATGATGACAAGGTGGAAAAGGTTTTCAAACTTCAGCAGGAGGAAACCTCTGAGAAATTCAAATTGTTGTTAGAACACATACCTATGGAAGAAGTAGCACTTTGTTATGATATAATAGAATATGCAAAAGGAATTATTAATGTTGAGTTTAGTGACTATATCTATGTTACATTGACGGACCATCTCAACAGAGCTATAAAGTTATTTGATGACGGATATGATATTTCAAATCCGCTTATTTGGGAGATTAAGAGATTGTATCCAAAGGAATTTGCCGTCGGTAAAAAAGCTTTGGAGTTGATTGAAGAGAAGATGGACAGACAAATACCTGAATCTGAGGCTGGAAACATTGCAATGCATCTTATAAATGCACAACTCAATCCATCGTCAAATGGGTTCAGCAATGTTTTTGAAATCACACAGAAGGTACAGGATATCTTGAATATCGTTAAATATACCTTTAAAATTGAGTTAGATGAGAAGTCGCTTGATTTCGAAAGATTTGTAACACATTTAAGATTTTTCTTTAAAAGAGAAAAAGCTCAGGCAAAAGGTACTGAAGCAGATGATTTTCTGTTATTACAGATAAAAGCCACTTACGAAGATGCATATAACTGCATGAAGAAAGTGGAACAGTATTTAGGAAAAGTGTTATCAAGTAGTCAGCAACTGTATTTAACAGTGCATATACAAAGGGTAACGCAGTTATAAATTAATAATTGGATTGTGACTTTAAGTAGGCAATACCTAAAATTCAGAATTGTATTCTGATTTTTGGTATTGCCTTTTTATTATGAATTATGGGAGGAACTACATGAAATATGAAAAACTTGCCAAAGACATTATTAAAAATGTCGGTGGAAAAGACAATGTAATTAGTGTTGCACACTGTGTAACTAGACTAAGATTCAAGTTAAAAGATGAAAGTAAAGCTAAAACAAATGTGTTCAAAAAAATGGATGGTGTTGTTACTGTATTAAGCAGTGGTGGACAATACCAAGTTGTTATTGGAAATCACGTACCAGACGTTTATAGTGAAGTAGCTGCTATTGGCGGATTTGGAGAAGGATCAGATGATGATGCTCCTAATAATGGTAGTATTTTAGATAAATTTATTGATATCGTATCAGGTGTGTTTACACCAATCTTATCAGTACTTTGTGCTGGTGGTATGATGAAAGGTTTTAATGCCTTATTCATGGCGCTTGGATTCTATGGTATGGATTCGGGTACGTATATGATTCTTAATGCTATTGGAGATAGTATTTTCTACTTCTTCCCAATATTCCTAGGATATACTTCTGCAAAGAAATTCAAGTTAAATCCTTTTGTGGGTATGGGAATTGGTGCAGCACTTGTTTATCCAAGTATGGTCGGTGCGATGGGTTTAGAGCCAATGTCTGTCTTCTTTGAAGGCACAATGTTTGCTTCGCCAGTAAGACTTAAATTCTTAGGAATGCCAGTAGTTATGATGAATTATACATCATCTGTTATTCCAATTATATTCGCAACTTATATGGGTTCTAAATTTGAAAAAGGATTCAAGAAGATTATTCCAGATGTAGTAAAATCATTCTTAGTACCTTTCTTTACAATGTTAGTTGCAATTCCTTTGACATTCTTAGTTGTTGGACCAATCACAACAATTATAAGTCAATTATTAGGTAGTGGAATTTTAGCAGTATTAGAATTCAGTCCAGTACTTGCAGGTTTAGTACTTGGTGGTTTATGGCAAGTCATGGTTATCTTCGGACTTCACTGGGGTGTCATTCCAGCAGCTATCAATAACTTGATGACTAATGGTTACGATGTTATATTAGCGCTTGTATTTGCAGCATCTTTCGCACAAATCGGTGTTGTTCTAGCAATCATGTTTAAAACAAAAGACAAGAAACTTAAAGCATTATCAGTTTCAGCATTTATCTCAGGAATCTTTGGTGTAACTGAGCCAGCAATTTATGGTATTACATTACCACGTAAAAAGCCGTTTATCATCAGTTGTATTGCCGCTTCAATCGGTGGTGGTGTAGCAGGTTTAATGGGTGCAAAAACGTACATGATGGGTGGTCTTGGTATTTTCGCTCTTCCAAGTGCAATTCATCCAACGGATGGTATTAGTTCTAGCTTCTATGCTTATATAGTTGCAATGATTGTTGGTTTTGGAATCGGTTTTGTGATGATGATGATGACAAAATACAAAGATGAAGTAATTGAAGAAACTAAAACAACGGGCAAAGAATTATTAAGAGCACCAATGAATGGCGTTGTAATTCCTTTATCATCTCTTTCAGATGCAGCATTCTCAAAAGGTGCTTTAGGAAAAGGTGTTGCAATTGAACCAAAGAACGGTAGAGTAATATCTCCAGCAGATGGTACAATTACTACTTTCTTTGAAACGGGTCATGCAGTAGGTATCACAACTGAAAACGGTACAGAAATTCTAATTCACGTTGGTATGGATACAGTAAAACTAGGTGGTAAATACTTTACACCAAAAGCTAAGCAAGGCGATGTTGTAAAAGCAGGAGACTTACTTCTAGAATTTGATCTTAAAGGTATTAGAAAAGAAGGTTACGAGACTGCTACACCAATCGTTATAACAAATTCAGCAGATTATTTAGATATCTTGGAAACAGAGCAAAAAAATATTGCTTTCGGAGATGAGTTCATAACATTAATCAAGTAATTATAGACAGGAGCGAATTATGACAAACAATGAATTCCCAAAAGGCTTTTTATGGGGTGGAGCTATAGCTGCAAACCAAGCTGAGGGCGCATACAACAAAGATGGTAAGGGGTTATCTCCTACAGATATCATTCCAATGGGTAAAGAAAGATTCGAAGTATTCTTTGGTAAGAAGAATCCGTTTGAACATGAATTTTCATATTATCCTTCTCATGAAGCCATAGATTTTTATCACAGATATAAAGAAGATATCGCTTTATTTAAGGAGATGGGGTTTAACTGTTTAAGAACATCAGTAGCGTGGGCTAGAATATTTCCAAATGGAGATGAAACAGAACCAAATGAAGCTGGCCTTAAGTTCTATGATGACTTATTTGATGAGTTATTGAAAAATGGTATTGAGCCAGTTGTTACGATCAATCATTTTGATACACCAGTTGGTTTAACCAAAGATTATGGTGGTTGGAGAAATAGAAAATTAGTTGAGTTTTATGAAAGATATGCTAAAACACTTTTCACTCGTTATAGTGGCAAAGTTAAATACTGGATGACTTTCAATGAAATCAATATGATTCAACATATTCCACTATTCGGTGGTGGTATGATGATCGAACCTCATGAGAACAAAGAAGAGTTAATTTACCAAGCAGCGCATCATCAACTGGTTGCTAGTGCAAGTGCGGTTAAGATTGGTCATGAAATCAATCCTGAGTTCCAAATTGGTTGTATGTTAGCGGGTGGTAGTGTTTATCCAAATACATGTCATCCTGATGATGTTCTTAAATCAATTGAAGCCAATAGAGAACAATACTTCTTTATTGATGTACAGTCAAGAGGAGAGTATCCTAGATATGCTCATAGCTTGTTTAAGAAAAAGAACATCAACATTGATATGCATGAGGGTGACATAGAACTTCTAAGAGATAACACAGTAGATTATATTGCATTCTCATATTATATGAGTCGTCTTATCAGTGCGGATCCTGAAGTGATGAAGACAATTGAAAGTGGTAATGTGTTAAGCACTTTGAAAAATCCATACCTTAAATCAAGTGAATGGGGATGGCAAATTGATCCAGTCGGTTTAAGAGTCACTATGAATGAACTTTATGACAGATACCAAAAGCCATTGTTTATCGTAGAAAATGGATTAGGTGCTGTTGATACAGTAGAAGCTGATGGTAGTATTAATGATGATTATAGAATTGATTATCTGAGAGAACATGTTAGAGAAATGAAAAAGGCCATTGATGATGGTGTGGAACTAATGGGTTATACGCCATGGGGGTGTATTGATCTAATCAGTGCATCTACTGGTGAAATGAAAAAAAGATATGGCTTTATCTATGTGGATAAAGACAATGAAGGTAATGGAACGTTAAAGAGAAGTAAAAAGAAGAGTTTTGATTGGTATAAGTCAGTTATTCAATCAAATGGAAGTAATCTATAAAAGACAATGGGTATTGTACTAATTAGTAAATATCGTGGAGGAATGACATGAGTAAAATTGTTAAAATATTAAATGAAACTGGTTTGCACGCTAGACCAGCATCTCAATTGGTGCAAGTGGCTAATAAGTTTGCTTCAGACGTTAGCATTGAATTTAATGGGAATGCAACTGATGCAAAATCAATTTTAGGTCTTATGGGACTTGGATTAAAGAAGGATGACGAAATTAATGTTATTGCAAATGGTCTTGATGCAGCAGCTGCGGTTGATGCGATCGTAAACTTAATTGATCAAAAGTTTGGAGAAAATTAGTTATACCTAAATAAAGCAATACATTAAAGAGGTGAATGATTTCACCTCTTTAAATCTATAATCTGTACAAGGAGTTAATCATGAAATTAGGAAGTGCTGCTTCACCGGGAATTGGACTTGGTAAAGTGTTATTAATAAAAAATGAAGAACTAAAGATTGAAACTCTGAGCATTGAAGATGCTTCAGAGGAAATAAAAAAGTTAGATGAGGCTATTGAAAAGTCTAAACACCAATTAGAGTTGATTCGTGACAAAGCTTTTAATGAACTTGGAAAAGATAAAGCTGAAATATTTGAGGCACATTTGATGCTTCTAGAAGATCCCGAAGTGAAGAAAAGAACCATATCAAAAATAAATACAGACCTGATAAATGCTGCTAGTTCGTATCATCAAGTGGTAGGTGAGTTTGTATTATTATTTGAGTCTATGGATAATGAATATATGAAAGAAAGAGCGGCAGATATAAAAGATGTATCTGATAGAGTTCTAAGAAATATGTTAAATATCAGTATTGTCGATTTATCGATATTAAGTGAGGAAGTCATTTTAGTTTCTGACGATTTAACACCATCTCAAACAGCAACAATGGATAAAACAAAAGTTATAGGGTTCTTAACAGATATTGGTGGTAGAACCTCTCATTCAGCAATTATGGCTAGATCTTTAGAAATTCCTGCAGTTGTAGGATTAAAAGATATTACAACATCAGTTGTATCTGGAGAAACAGTGGCTTTTGATGGTGATACAGGTATGGTTACCATCAATCCGACAAATGATGATATTTTAAAATATTTAAAACTAAAAGAGGAACAAAAGCAACAAAAGATAGAATTAGAAAGCATTATAGGAAAAGAAAGCATGACTTCAGATGGTGTTAAAGTTGAAATTGCAGGTAATATTGGTACACCAAATGATATAGCTGGTTTGCTAAAAAATGATGCTGAGGGTGTTGGTCTTTATAGAACTGAATTCATCTATATGGATAGAGAGTCACTACCAACAGAAGATGAGCAATATGACTCTTATAAAGAAGTACTTGAAGCGATGGATTCAAAACCAGTGGTAATCAGAACTCTTGATATTGGTGGTGATAAGGAAGTTTCTTATCTGAAATTTGAACATGAGATGAATCCATTTTTAGGATATAGAGCCATCAGACTTTGTCTAGATAGAACCGATATCTTCAAAACACAATTAAGAGCTTTACTCAGAGCGAGTGTTTATGGAAACCTTAAAATAATGTTTCCTATGATCTCTAGTTTAGAAGAATTATTAGATGCGAAAGAGATGCTTGAAGTCTGTAAAGATGAACTGGCTAAAGAAGGGGTAGAGTACTCTAACACCTTTGAAGTCGGTATGATGATTGAAGTACCCTCTGCAGCGATCATTAGTGATATCTTAGCAAAACACGTGGATTTCTTTAGTATTGGTACCAATGATTTGGTTCAGTATACGTGTGCTGTGGATAGAATGAATCAACAAATCAGTAATTTATACAATCCATTTAATCCAGGTGTTTTAAGACTGATTAAGATGGTAATCGATAATGGTCATAAAGAAGGTATTTGGGTAGGTATGTGTGGTGAAACAGCTGGAGATCCAAGAATTATACCAATTCTGATAGGTCTTGGTTTAGATGAGTTTAGTATGAGTCCAATTTCTATCTTAAAAGCTAGAAAATTGATTAGATCTTTAGATTCTACTGAAATGAAGAAGTTAGCAGATAAAGTTGTTAATATAGGTAGAGCAGATGATATAGAAGCATATATAAATCAATACTTCAACAAATAGTATAAAAGACTATCTCAATCAAAAGAGATAGTCTTTTTAGATTCATTATTATTAAGAGTAGGCTTTAATTATCTTTGATCAATCGGATTGAGACAGCATCGCTTGGATGAAAGTTTCCTTTCAGGAGTTCTATATTATCAGCTTTTATATAATAATAAACTCCGTTAACGTCACTCGTGGATGAGGCAAACACAACTGCATCACCAAACCATTGAAAAACACCCGTAAAATCATGCATACCAGCAGGTGTTGCATTAAAGCCTGAAGGTGAAATGATTTCAGTTGAAATCGACCAATAGTCAGACGTTATAATTTGTTCTGCAGCTTCTTTTGGTGATCCTAAGAAATTAATGAGTTCTTCCCAATCACTTTCAGTGGGGATATGCCATCCTTCAGGTGCTGTATTCTGGAGACCGATTATAGCTTCTAAATCATATAATAATCCATAAACAGCATTGTTTGATGAATCACCATTACACTCAAAGTAATTGATTGGTGTTCCATCGCCAAGGTGAGTGCTTCTAAAGTTTTCAGTCATCCAAACTTGATCACCAACCTGAATGGATTTATAAGTATTACCATCGTAATCGGTAAGAATTGACTCAGTTTGTATTTCCTCAGAAGATTCCGTTTCAGTATTATTTATTTCAGTAGATGTCACTTCAGCAGTCGTCGTTTCATCAGAAACTGTTTTAGTCTGAACTTCATTTGAAGCCGAGTTACAAGCATATAGAATGCCTATTAAGAGGACAATCATTAGTGCATAAATTAGGTGTCTGTTGGTTTTTATCTTCATTTTAAACTCCTTATTAAGTCTGTAGTATATGTATATTCTATCATCTAGAAAAATAATTTTTAATAAATTAGATGAATAAATGAAAAAATATATATAAATGCTCAGGTTAAGTATTTACAAAAGCGGGTATTACTTAACTGATTGGAGGTTACTTATGAAGGTGAATATATTAGTTGAAGACAAACCTGTTGATGAGGTTTTTAAATCAGAGTTTGGTTTGAGTATGTATATTGAGTATGATGGGATCAAAATGTTGTTTGATGTAGGAGCCTCATCTGTTATTCATGATAATGCAAAACTACTAAACATTGATTTAGAGGAAGTCGATTATGTTATTTTATCTCATGGTCATCAAGATCATCTTGGTGGATTAAAACATACGATGTCTATTGTTAAGAAAGCTGAGTTTTATGCAAGCCAATATATTGATGGTGAGTATTATGCTAATCTTCTAACCAAAGGACTTACTTATATTGGAATAGATAAAGAGATTGATACGAGTAGTTTTAGAAGAATTAAAGAGGATCCAATCTTTATTACTGATAATATTGTGATATTGACAAATAAATATGAGGATAAATTCAAACCTTATGGTAATAAGTCGTTGTTTCAGAAAATTGATCAAAAATATGTCTTAGATGATTTTTCACATGAAATAATTCTTGTTATTAGAGAGAATGGGAAGTTGGTTATTTTTACAGGATGTTCTCATTCTGGTATTACCAATATGATTAATTCTGCAAAGGATATTTTCCCTGATTGTCCTGTAAAAGGTGTATTTGGAGGATTCCATTTGTTTAATCCGCTAACCAAAATAACTGAAAGTGTAGATGTACTTAATAATTTGGTAAATGACCTCAAGTCATACAGAGGGTGTACGTTCTATACAGGTCACTGTACAGGGGACAAAGCATTTCGTGTCTTAAAAAAAGAATTGGATCAAAATCTTGTAAGATTTCATACTGGATTTGGTGTAGAAATCTAGTGATAATACTAATTTGGAAGTGTTGATGTTAAATAAACTTTTGAGCAAGAAATGGGAATGGTTGCATTTTAGATACATGAGAAATCCTTGACTGGTAAATGTTGTTGTATTCAATCACAATAATTATTCTTTATTGATTCTTGGAAATATCGAAAAGGTAATTATTAATGAAGGAGGTTACAATGAGTCATTTAGGAAGTGGTGAGCGGTATATCGAAATAACTGCTCTGGGCGAGAAGTACAAAGTATGGACCAGGAAATTTGGAGATCATCCAACAATTAAAATTCTATTGCTACATGGTGGACCTGGAGGGTCATATCATACTTTTGAATGTTTCAAAGAACATTTCATGAAACAAGGATATGAGTTCTACTACTATGATCAATTGGGTTCTTATTTAAGTGACAACCCAGATAACGATGAGTTATGGACGATTGATAGGTTTGTAGATGAAGTAGAGCAGGTACGAGTTGCTCTTGGTTTAAATCAAGATAATTTTTATTTGTGTGGTAATTCATGGGGTGGTATGTTAGGACTTGAGTATGCACTGAAACATCAGCAACACTTAAAAGGGCTTATTATTTCAAGTGCGCAAGCCAGTATCCCAGACTATAACCGTTATGCGAATGAAGTGTTGGCGCCACAACTAGATGCTGATGTTATTGCTGAGATAAAAGAATTTGAAGCAAAAAAAGACTTTTCAAATCCTAGATACGATGAACTGTTAAAACCATATTATAAGAAGTTTGTGATTCGATTAGCAAGAGATGTCTGGCCACAGGCAATCAAAGATTTGCTTGTCAATCTGAACATGCATATATATAATTATATGAATGGACCAAGTGAGTTTGGATCCTGTGGTACTTTTAAGGATTGGGATGTAAAAGGTGAGTTACATAAGATTGTTAAGCCAACATTAATCATAGGATCAACTTATAATACAATGGATCCTAAACAACAGGAATGGATGTCAAATGAAGTTCAGAATGGACAGTACTTACATTGTCCAAGTGGTGGCCATATGGCGATGTGGGATGACCCGAAACATTATTTCCCTGGATTGATCAAATATATAAATGAACTAGATTCTAAATAAAGGTTAAGAAAACGTCCGAATTGATTTCAATTCGGACGTTATTTTTATATATTTTCAAGCACTGGCTTTTTAGTGAAACTAAGTTTCTTTTCAGGCATAAGACTTGCAATCAAACCGAATATGATAGACGGTAGAATCCATGCAAAACCTGCACTGGAAAATGGTAGCCTAGCAATGGTATTCAATAGTGCTTCAGAAGAAATACCGATTAGATTAAGCGCTTCTATCGTACTGATTAGAAGAGCTCCGAATACAGCGCCTTTAAACACATTTTTATTTTTAATAAATGAATCCATTAACCCTAATACAATTAATACTATGGCTACAGGATACACAAGTGTAAGAAGTGGTATTGCAATCATAACTAACTTTTCTACGCCTATGACCGACATTACTGCACTAAATACAGTGGTAAAAATAACAATCCATTCATACTTTAATTTGTTTTTGGATAACTCGACAAAGTAGTTACCAACAACAGCAGTAAGACCGATTGATGTGGTTAAACAAGCGGCTGATACAACAACACACATACCGATTTGACCTAGGCTACCAAGAACCGAATTGGTTATATTGATGATTAAAGCCGACTTTGAAATATCTGCTGTATAGATTGAACTCGAAGTGGCACCTAAGTAGAGAAGACCCCCATAGATAACCAATAGACCCATCCCAGCGATTAAACCCGCTCTTGTTGCTAATCTTAATTGTTCCTTTTTATCGGTATAACCTTTTTCGATTAAACCAACTAAGACGATGCTCGCCATTACAATAGATCCAAGAGCATCCATCGTTTGATAACCATCTGTAAAGCCACTAGAAAATGGCATTGTAATTGAGGTCATAACTGGTGTGCCAATAGGGAAGAAGATCCCTTTTACAATTATACTGAGTGTTACAATCAATAATATTGGCGTTAGAACTTTTCCGATTTTATCCATGATTCCAGATGGTTTGATGACAAAAAATAGCGTGATACTGAAATAGACAACTGATACAATAAATGGATTGATAGAACCAAATATTGGTTGAATCCCAATTTCATATACCGTTGCACCAGTTCTTGGAATGGCCAGTAATGGTCCAATAGCTAAAATAATAATTGTTCCTAGAATACTTGCAAATAAAGGATTTACTTTCCCCGCTAAATCTTTTATTGTACCTCCAGCTTTTGAAACTGAAATAATACCTAAAACCGGTAATCCGATGCCTGTGATGATAAAACCTAATAAACTCATAAACCATTCGTTACCAGCTTTTAATCCGATTGCTGGTGGAAATATTAAATTCCCTGCGCCAAAAAACATGGCAAAGAGTGCAGCACCGATAATAATGGTGTCTTTTGTTTTTTTACTCATAATACGCCTCCCCATAAGCTAATTAATTTGTGTTGCATATTATAATTGCAATACAGATGCCAACTTTTAAAAAGGCTTACAATCCAGTGAAATACCTAGGATCTGATTCAAAATAAAAAAAGACCCTTCTGACATGAGGAAAAATATTTCCTCTGTCAGGAAGTGGTCTTCCTCAACTATTTCTTTCTTAGATCATATTCAGTTACTTTATTGGTAAGTTGTCTCCTTGTAATCCCTAAGATTTCTGCAGACTTCTCCATTTTATAGTCATTCTCTTGTAGAATTTTTAAAATATGTGCTTTCTCAATGATACGACGTCTTTCTTTTAGAGTATCTGGCATCACCTCAAGATCTTTAACAAGAGAGGGGAGGTCTGATAGTGTAATGTGTGTATCATCACAGAATATCACAAGTCTTTCAATGATATTTTTTAATTCTCTAATATTCCCTGGAAAATTATATTGCTCTAATGAACTGATAACTTCAGGTGCAATGCTTATTATTTTTATACCCAGTTCAGATGCCGTTTGCTCTGCAAACTTATAAATAAGATCTTTGATATCTTCTGGTCGTTCTCTTAGTGGTGGGATCTCTAATACAATGGTACTGATTCTGTAATAGAAGTCCTCTCTAAAAGAACCGTCTTGAATCATTTCTTGAATATTCTTATTGGTAGCTGAAATCAATCTGAAATTACTGTGTTTGATTTCGTTACTACCTATTTTCTCAAAAGTTTTAGTATCTAAGACACGTAAAAGCTTGGATTGTGTTGAAAGTGAAGTATCAGCGATTTCATCTAAAAACATGGTACCGCCATCTGCTGATTCAAAACGCCCAACACGGTCTTGGGTAGCACCGGTAAAGGCACCTTTGGAATGACCAAACAGCTCAGACTCTAAAACAGTTTCTTGTAAAGCATGGCAATTGACCGGCACAAAAGCATGTTCGGATCTTGTACTGACATGGTGAATATATTTGGCAAAAACCTCTTTACCCACACCAGATTCACCAAGTAATAAGATATTTGCATGACTCTTAGCAGCTTTTTCTGCTTTTTTAATCAACAAAGAAAACTGTTCATTATTCGATGTTGGTATTAAAAGCTGATCTATTGGTTTGTTAGAAATATCAGTTTTTATTACGTCGTAGATATTTAAGATATCTTGAATCAATTCTTCTGGATCATTGCCTTTAACATAATATGAATCTGCACCTTTTTTCATGGCTTCAATGGCGTTATCAATCGTTGCATAGGCAGTCATTAAGATGATACGCGTCTGATCGTACTGATCTTTTATAGCTTCAATGAGTTGGATACCGTTCATATCATCCATCATAAAGTCTGTTAAAACCAAGTGATAGTCCTTTAGTGACAACATATAAAGTGCTTCTTTACCACTAGAGACAGAATGAACAGAAAAACCTTCTAGACTTATTATTTTACTAAAGCTTTTTGTATATTCTATTTCATCGTCTACGATGAGTATATTAAAATCATGTAAGTTCACAATTTACGTCCTTTCATTAAGCATAACCTTCTGTTGGAATGACGATATTAAAGGTGGTCCCAATCTCTTCAGTGCTTGTTGCATAAATGGTCCCATGCATCTTCTGTACTTCGTTATAAGTAATATACAGGCCCAGACCTGTACCTTCTTCTTTTGTTGTGTAAAAGGGATCAAATATTTTATTGAGTAATTGCTGATCCATACCTTTACCGGTATCAATGACTTTTACTAACATTTCATCCGCTTCTATAGAAACATCTATTGTTAAATCACCACCATCTATGATGGCATCAACAGCATTGTTAATCAGATTAATCATTACATGTTTAAATGATTCAGCGTTGATTGCCACTACCAAATCAGAAGGGCAGGAGATGGCAAAGTTAATTTTTCTGCTTGTAAAAAACTTCTTGTTAAGAAGTGCAATGTTCTGAATTAAATCATTTATATTGGTTTTGGTTATTTTGTTATCCGTTAACTTAGAAAAGTTGAGTAAGTTATCGATAATCTTATTGGAACGAGCGACAGAGGCTTCGATAATGTCCATGGATTCCAAGTGTTCTTCTGGATCTTTACTACGTTTCATATAGTATAGATTGTTTCGTATAATCCCTAGTGGCGTTCTAACCTCATGGGCGATACCAGCTGCTAATTGTCCTATCGCTGCCATTTTAGTAGACTGTAACATCTTTTCTTCGGTTATTTTAAAATCAGTCACATCTTCCATCATGACCAGTATGTTCAGTTTCATCCCTTTAATCTGTTCTAAGACGTAAGTAGAGACTTTGTATATACGTGTACCGTTTTTTATTTCTCTTGTTTGTGATTGTTTGGATTTAAAGGTTTCCTTGATGATACAGTTATGACACTGAGATCCTAAGATTCCGTTTACATCTTTACAATGTTTTCCGTATAGATGGTCATGGTTCAACTGATACTTCTCACAGAAAGTTTTATTACCATCAACGATTTGACAGTCCTCATCAATTACAATCATAAGATGAGTTAAACCATTAAAGACAGTTTCCAATTCGTTTTTTGAAACGCGTAATTGATTGGTTTGTTTGAGTACTTCTCTTTTAAGTTGAATGTTCCAAGCGTATAATCCAGCAACAAATAAAGCAATTAGTATAAGCACATAACGTGTAATTAACAGAACTTTATCGCTGGCATTACCTTTGGTAATAAGAGGGGATGAGCCAAACCATTTGTTATTGATGTTTTCCATTGTTTGTTTCTTATTCAGATTACTAATGGCTTTATTAAAGATATGTAGTAACTTGTCATTTCCCTTTTGTACGGCAAGGACAGCTTCTCTTTCATAAAGGTAATCATCTAAAATAATATAATCGTTTTTTAACTGGGCTTTGTTTATCAGATAATTCATAACAGATTCATCACCGAGTACAGCATCTACTTTGCCTTCTGTAAGAAGCACAATGGCTTCACTCAGATCTGAGGCTTCAACTGCTGTTACATGATCAAATTCTTGATCGATAAACTCGAAGACAAAGTCACCTTCATTACCGGAAATGGTTTTGTCTTCAAGATCTTTTACAGACTGAATAGATGTATTAGACTTCTTAACTAAAATCGCACCACGTTGATAATATATTGGATTAGAAAATAGATAGTCTTTTGCTCTTTCATCTGAAGGATACATATCACATAAATCTATTTCGCCAGTTTTTAATTGTTTTAAGGCATCGCTCCACATCAAAGGCTGGAATTCAATGTTCACACCCAGTTCCATAGATAAAGCGCTGATATAATCTATAGACAGACCTTCATATTGTAATGTATGTTCATTAACATATCGAAGTGGAGGTGAGTTATGATCAGCGCCATAAATCAAGGTGCCTTGATTTTTTAAGTACTGAAACTCTTCATCTGTTAATTGATCATTAGAGGTTAAGTACTCGTAAATATTCATATCATATTCTAGTTTAGTCAAACTGTTTCCAAATAAGATGGCTACGATAATAAGTAGTCCTACAATCACTCTTTTAAACATCATGTCTCCTCTTCGTATTAGTCAACAGTATTATACAACAATTGTTTTTCAAATGATAGAGTGAAAACTTTAAGCGAAACCAACGGGTTTAGTAAGAACAAACCTTATAACATCAGTCCGTATAAAATTAGTTGTGATACTCGTCAACTATATTTATAGAACAGATCTGAATTTGACTCACTTATGCTTTCATATAATTGTTTTAGAAGTTGTACGTATGCATCAAATGTTGATTATGAAATCACAAATTGGGCATATATATTAGTGATGTGAAGGAGAATATATGAAATGGTATAGAAGCTTTAGAATAAAAACATTACTGATATTTTTTTCTATGATGATACTGATTGTTGTTGCGATTAATATAATCATTATAGGAAAGGTACAAGACGATATAGAGCAACGCGTTTATGCACAAAATATAGATGCTGCAAAGATATTAGCAGAGTCATTTGATCTGTTCTTTTCTGGTTTAAAGGATAGTATGGTAACTCTATCTAATGTTGATGAAGTTCAACATTTTGATATGAAAAATACAGATAACTTGTTAAAACAAATTGTAAATAAAAACCCATCCATCTCCCAAATTTATTTGATGGATAAGGAGGGGATGCAGTATTATAAAACATCACATTTAGATACTTTAGGCAGTAGAGCTGACCGAGACTACTTCCAAATGGCCATTTCTGGTCAAGTTTACATTTCAGATATAATTGTTTCAAGAAGTACAGGTAAACCGATAACTGTTGTTGCAGTACCTATATACGACGCTGAAGAGATCATTGGAGTTTTAGGTGCAAGTATAGATTTAATGAAAGTAGATTCTTTTATAATAACTTATAACTATGAAAAAGCAGGATATGCTTTTATCGTAGATAAAAATGGGAAGATAATTTTACATCCAAACGAAGAATACATCGATAGTATATTGGATATTTCAGATTTAGAGCCTGTAAAAGCTGTGTTGTCAGGAAGTAGCGGGATTGGCAGATATTTTTATAAGGAAGAGGAAAGACTTGTAGCTTATGCCGGTATGAAAGAGATGGGTTGGGGTGTGTTGGTTCAAACACCTGTTAAATTTGCTTTAAAAGAGATTGATGAGATTAAAGAGTGGCTAATGGTGATTCTAAGCATTACTATTTTTTGTCTTGTTATGATAAGTATTGCACTTTCAAATTATTTTATGGCGCCAATTAGTGAAATTGTACGTGTTATAGAAGGTATTCAAAAGAAAAGAGGCATGCCACGATTTAAGAAAAATAGAAAAGACGAATATGGCTTAATACAGGATGCCTTTGTGAAAATGATGGAAGCCTTAAATGATGCACATGAATTTTTAGAAGAACAGGTTCAAGAAAGAACAACTGAATTATCAATTGCAAACCAAGAGTTAACAACAACCAATGGCAAACTTAAGAGTGCGGTTCAGGAGCTAAAATATACCCAGGAAAAACTTATTGAGAGTGAAAAAATATCTGCTTTGGCTAGGATTGGTGTTAGGATCTCTCATGAGCTCAATACACCACTTGGTATATGTATTACAACATCATCATTTCTTAATCATAAAACTTCTAAATTTAGAGAAAAGTTAAACGATGACATTATGAAGAGAGAACATGTTGAATCCTACTTAGAAATAGTTAATGAGAGTATGAGAATATTAGAAGATCAATTGAAAAAATCAGATGAAATTATTGGTTATTTAAGAGAATCACCATTAGAATTTCAATGGCTAGAAAAACAAGAGGTCAATATACACCAAGAACTTGTTCAATCTAAAGAGAGTTTTAAAGAAGTTTTTAATTGCCCTTCATATGATATTCAAATTTTTTGTGATGAAGAAATTACTATCATCAGTGCACATGGAGCCATTCAAGAAGTAATCAAAAATCTATTAGATAACTCGTTCAAACATGGCTGTAGTGTCAGTGATTTACTCGAAGTAATGATAGATGTTTCTGAACTTGATAATGAGATTGTATTAACCTATTCCGATAACGGTGTAGGAATGAACCCAGAAGAACTAGACTACGTATTTGAGCCCATGTTTAAAAAGTCAATGGGTGCAGAAACCGCTGGTATGGGACTTACTAAAGTTTACTATATAGTCACTAATATACTTAATGGCGATATAACCTTTGATAAGCATGTCAGTAAGGGGATTAAAGTTATTATTGCAATACCAAAGTAAAAGAATAAAAGTATCAACTTGTTTGTGAACCTATGGAAATAGTCAGTTAAAGAATACTACTAGCAGTAGAAACTTAAATAAAAAATGACAAGAAAGTTATCGTACAAGTATCAAAGTTAATAATTAAGTTACTGCGACACCTAGACCTAACACGTGGAGTGTTGTTAATTACTAAAGATAAAGTAGTCAGTGATGATTTAATAACAAGTGTTATATTAAAGGAGAGAAAAATAATGATACCAAATTGTCCAATATGCAATTCTGAATACACATATGAAGATGGAGAGCTTATTGTTTGCCCAGAATGTGGTCATGAATGGAATCCAGCTTTAAAGACTGAGTATGTTTGGAAAGATGCAAATGGTAATGTCTTAAGTGATGGTGATTCTATTACAGTTATTAAGCAACTTAAAGTGAAAGGGAGTCCAACTGGTATAAAAAAAGGAACAAAAATTAAGAATATCAAGTTGAAGGAAAGTATAGACGGTCTTCATGATATCGACTGTAAGGTTGACGGAATTGGCAGGATTGAGATTAGTTCGAAGTATGTAAAGAAATTGTAGTGAAGTTCAGTCACTCTAGGTTTGAATGTAACAAAGGATTATGTTCATTTATTTTAGACAAGAGTCTTAATCATTCCTTTTAGATTGCCAAATATCATTATAATACCTCCATGGTCATTTCTAAATATTTGTTACACTAAAATATAAAATTGTTACAGAATATTATACATTAGAAACAGAACAGAACTGTACTTTTGTTAAGTAACTTTATAAAATATAATTGAGTACTGAAGTTAAAAATGTAAGAGTAGTCTCGACATCGTTATTAGATTTAGGTAAGATAGTATTAAAGTTAGTCTCGGTAGATACTTACTTTACTTTTAGAACGCAATTGATTAATCGAAAGGAGATACATGTATGTTGTTATTACATTATCCATCATGAACGAGTAGTAGAAAAGCCAAGGTTTGGCTAGATGAGCATAATATATCATATGATATTAGATTGATTCACAAAGATAATCCAAAAGCAGATGAAGTACGTGAGTGGATGAAAATGAGTGGTTTAGAACTAAAAAGATTCTTTAATACAAATGGAAAACTATTTAAAGAAAAAAATCTAAAAGAATTATGGGACACCTTAACTGAAGATGAGTTGCTGGAAATTCTTGAAAGTGATGGAATGATTCATAAGAGACCTGTGTTAGTAGCTGATGATTTTGTTCTAACAGGTTTTAAAGTTAAAGAATGGGAAACTGCATTTGAATAATTGACTATTAGACTACATGACTGACGTTGTGTAGTTTTTTAATGCACAATTTTCATATTCTATTATATGCAAATCAACTATATGGGACTTCATTGATAAACTAGGTATATATAAATTGAGAAGTAGACTTTGAATAAAATGATATCATCTCAATAAACTCTCATAGTATGGTGAAATATGGTATCGATAGTCGTTTTTATCTTTTACTCATGGGTATAGTAAAGGTGAGAGGACATTTTTTTATCTTCAGGTTTGATTTGAAGATTCAATTATTTTTGGTAAACTGTTTAATATAATAGTCAGTTCTGATTGAATCATATGAGGGAGGACACAACATGGAATTTTCAAATGTTAAATTAAGAGAAGAAGACTTGATGATACAAGTTAAAATAAATCCGGTCGATGCTGCTGAATTTTCTGAAAGTATCATTGAAAAATGGCAAAAATTATTGAATCTAACTGCTGATATTTATGAAGTTCCTGCCGCTTTGATTATGCGCATTCATGAAAATGAGATAGAAGTACTTCTTACAAATAATAATGTAGAGAATCCTTATGAAAAGCATGAAACAGCTACTTTGGGTGATGGTTTATATTGTGAAACAGTAATTGCTACAGATGAGGAATTAGAGGTGGCGAATTCACTGAAGAGTCAAGTCTGGAAAGATAATCCAGATGTTGATTTGAATATGATTTCCTATTATGGTATACCAATAAAGTGGCCAAAAGGAGAGTTCTTCGGTACGATTTGTGTCCTAGATTCAAAAGAACGCCATTACAATCACTTATATAAATCTTTATTACATCAGTTTAAAGACACTGTTGAAAAAGATATAGAACTAAATTTGAATTATGTAGAACTTGAAAAAGCAAAAGAGAGACAGGAAAAGTTACAAGACTTACTGATTAAGCATGACCGAATTAAAACTTTTGATCATTTGTATTCTACTTTAACTCATGAAATTAATACACCGATTGGTGTTGCACTTACTACAGCGACTTTCATTGAAAACAAAGTTGTTGGATTAAAAAATTCTCTGGATGTATCAAATGTGGATGCGATGAAATACGTTGATAATTTGGTCGAAGCAACAGATTTAATGTCTTCTAGTATAGAAAACGCATCAAAAATTATTTTATCGGCAAAAAAGAATTTTTCTATACAAGAAAATGAAACTGAGACATACATTGATATGACGGAATATATCCATAGTTTACTTTTAAGTATGAAATATGAGCTTAAAAGTAAAAACATAACTTATGATATAGACTCGAAGTTACAAGGATTGATATATACCTATCCTATGTTAATTTCTCAAGTTATTTACAATCTTGTATCCAACTCTATTAAACATGGCTTTGATACACAAGAGGATGCAAAAATACAAATACAATTAGAAGATCATGAGAATCATTATGAAATCATATATATGGATAATGGTAAAGGTCTCATTGAGAATAGTGATCAAGACATTTTTAAACCATTTTTTAAAGGATCACTTGGTAATGAAGGTAGCGGTATGGGCATGACGATTATAAAAGATATCGTTGAAAATAAGTTACAAGGAAATATAAGTGTGGTACCAAGTCGAAACAAAGGCGTGGTATTTAAGTTGGTACTTCCAAAGGAGAGAAACTAAAATGTCAAAGTTCAAAATACTGATAGTAGATGATTCTGAATTGATATTAAATACGATGAAACTTATTTTGAATAACTATGTTTACAAAGGCATGGAAGTTGAGCTTGAGTTTGCTAGTTCAGGTTATGAGGCAAAAAGTTTGTTTGGAAAGAATGAGAGGTTTGACTTACTTTTATTAGATGTAATAATGGAAACTAAAAATGCAGGTTTTGAAGTCGTTGATTATATACGTAACAACATGAAGGATGATGATGTCAGGATTTTTATCGTTTCAGGTAGAACCGGTGGATTACCTGAGGAATACATTCATTTGGCTAATGGAATTAATGGGATAATCAACAAGTGTGAAATGGAATTTTCTATGATTGAAAATGTGGTGAAGGATTCTGTTGAGTATTATTTAAATAGAACCAATGAATCCAGTTGAATAAAGATGAAATAGCAGATATTCTTCTGTTTAGAAGATAAAAGTTATATAATAATATTGGAGTGTATGATATTAAATGACTTCGTTTTAGAGTAATAAACTCTAATCATAAAGTTAGAAGGAGATTCCGATATGGCAATTGTTCAACAACATGCATTAGATGTCATGAATGACAGTATAGAAAGTAAATTAGTTCCGCTTTTAAAAACAGATAATTATATAGCAATTGATGACTGTTTGGAGAATATTATTACAGACCTCCATAAAGCCATTCCTGATAAAAAACGTATATCTTATGGCATTACGTATGTAGTAAAAACATTTGCGAAAGACCTATATAAGTGGTTTGAAAACTCTAAATTTGATTCCATGGATATTGCTACATTGATATATGATAATATGCTTACGTTTAGAACCAAATGTATTGGTCTTGGAATCATTTCTCATATTGGTGTACAAAATCCCGAAATGGCTTTACCTTATTTTCACCATGCTTCGACTCATGAAATGTGGGAGGTAAGGGAGTTTGCACAAATGTATATACGAAAAGTAACAAAAGCACATCCGAAAGAAGTTCAGGAGTTCTTATACTCATTAGCATTATCTGATGATCCAAATCAAAGGCGTTATGCGAGTGAGGCACTTAGACCAGTGACAGAGAATAAATGGATAAATGATGATCCTGACTATTCATTAAAAATTTTGAGAACATTATTTGAAGAATCAGATGACTATCCACGTACTTCTGTAGGAAATAATTTAAGTGATTTGTCGAGGAAACAACCTGAGTTGATTCTAAAGATTGTAGAAGAGCTTGTATCAACTGGAAATGAAAACTCGAAATGGATTGCTCACAGAGCCTGTAGGAATTTAATCATTAAAGAACCCATTAGAGTTATGGATCTTCTAAAAATTGATCAATATAAATATAAAAACAAACGATATAATCGAAGTGATTATGTTTAGGAGTAATTAATATATTTAAGTAAATTGAATAACCAATTATATAATTAGAATGCCTTCATATGAAGGCATTCTTAATTTATTAAACTTGTATCTCATGTATTGCACTAGCACTACCATCTTCTCGAAGATAAATACTCGAACCAGTAATTCTGGCGATGGTGTCATTACCGTTCTTATAATCAAACTTTCCATTAGTTTTACCAAGGTATATAGCACCTATACCTGCTTCTTTAATGTCGATTAAGGTTTCCTTACCATCTTCATCAAGTGTCCAAACTTTCAGGTTATTGAATATCACATCATTCTCGTCAATCCAATGATTATTGTCTTGATCATATGCTTTCAACTCTGCAAAGCCATTATTGGTTTGAGGACCAAACAACTCGCTGCCATCATCGATTTTCCCATTACTATTTTTGTCTAAGACAAGAAAGCCATTACCTTGATTTAACATATTGAAAGTATCAATTGTTCCATCTAAATCCAAATCAATGTGGATTTTTTTGTCACTGAAATAAACGCCTTTATTGTCCAAGTTAAGAATGAGTGGATCAATCATGCCTCGTTGTATCATAGAACTATTTTTTTCGTAGAATTCACGGTTCATCTCCAAATCATAAGAGAATTCATAAGTATGACCATCTTTTGTGGTGATTTGACCAGTAGAAGTAAACTGTAAAGATTCAGTTTCATATACTTCATGTTCTCTGATGAGTCTCATAGTCTCAATTAGGTTTTGATCCGGATCAGTTTCAGGACTCAACTCTTGAATCTCTGAAGAAGCATCTTCTTCGTTTGGTTTTATACAGGGTATCTCCTGAAAACTATATTCTCTGCGATCAAGGTAAGCCATAAGGGATTTTATTAACTCGTTTTTTCCTTTTGTTTCAGCTATATTTTTTTCTTTTTCAGTATCTGATTCAGGCATTTCTTTAAGACCCATGAACTCACGACTTGGTACTTTAACTTTTACGAGCTCAGATTTGAACGTAGTAATTTCTTCTCTATGATACTTATTCATAGATGTTTGAGCCATATTATAACTTGCAACTTTCATATTTTCACCTCCTTTACTATAAATTAGCATCCGTTCTAGTAGTTATATCGGTATAAGAAGGCGAAATATTCTGATTTTAAGAAAGTGTTTAGGAAATTAATGTAAAAAGGTGTGTTGATTGAATTCCATGAATCAAAAAAGAGAAGCTACCTACAACTAAGGGTAAACTTCTCTTATCTAAAAGATTATATTATACTTTGATACCTTTTTCTCGTAAGTAATCAACCACATCATCTAACTCAGTTAACTTTTCATATAATACAGCTTGATAAATATAATAACCACTAAAGACAGGAGTTCTACCATCCTTTGTAAGCAAGGCATGTTTGATTTCAACAATTGTCTTACGAGAGTCGTCAGACATATCATCTAGTATCTTATTCATAAGACTCATGTGTTCTTCAACAGCTTTTGGATCCATAGCCCAAAGATCCACTTTCCATGGTTTATTTCCAGCACCACGATCAATTACCAGTTTCCAATAGTAACCTACTGGTAATGTATCTAAGGTTCTAAAATTTATACTGTTATCAAACTTCATCGAAGCAACATTAGGTAGTTTGGCAAGCGCTTTGCCCATTTCAAAAAAGAGATCTAAATCTATTGAATCAGAGTTTAAAACTATTTCGATATCGATATCTGGCCATGCCATAACATCTAGATAATAACTTCCAGTGTAAAACACATCACCATAGGTAGTTAATACCTCGTTTAAACCATTTTTGTAAATCAGTTCATCGGCTTCTAACCGTATATTTTTTGAGTTTTCCAGTGATTGCATGGTTTGACCTCCTTAAGTAATAAGTAAATTTAATACAACATGAATTACAAAGTATTACCATTATATCATTCAAAATGATTTATATGTATAAAGCTAGATAAATATTCTAATTGGTTTCTGAGTTGAATTACATTGATCTGATTTGGAAAAAACATATAGGCTGAGTGGATAACCAAAATAGAATTTAGACAATTGGTATTGAAGATGATATCGGTTATAAACAAATTTATAACTGATATCTTAAAATATGACTAAGGCAAAGTAATGAATCAATAAAATTATGTAGATAGTTTGATATTGTTGGGTAATATGTATATGAGTAATGGTTAAGGAGTTACATGAAGACCATTGCCTATTGGAAGTTACATATATGAAATCAAGTAACTTTAACAATAATAAGATTATATCGAAGAGAATATAGCATATACAGACTAATGAGGGAGTAGAGATGACTAAAACTGTAAAAATATTAGTAGTTGAAGATGATAATGACATTAATAATATGTTGTGTGAGTTATTAGAACAGAATGATTATAAGTCTGTACCAGCATTTTCTGGAACCGAAGCTTTGATGCATCTAAGAGATGAGTCATTTAACCTAATTTTATTGGACTTAATGCTTCCGGGAAAATCAGGGGAAGTGGTGTTGTCTGAAATAAGAGAAAATAGTTTGATCCCTGTCATCGTAATTACGGCTATTGGTCTTAAGGATTCAGTTGTTTCAACCCTAAGATTGGGTGCTAATGACTATATAGTAAAACCATTTGATAATAATGAGCTTTTAGCAAGAATTGAAGTTCATTTACGACAGAGTGTGTTTCATCCAGATGAGGAAAACGAAAAGGTATTAATATATAGAGATTTAGTTTTAGATTTCGAAAGATTTGATGGTTCAATCAACAATCATTTTCTTCAATTATCAAAAAGAGAATATGAGATATTAAAGTTATTAATGGAAAACCCTAGAAAAGTCTATACAAAGAACAACTTATACGAAAGTGTTTGGAATGATGAGTTTCTAGGCGATGATAATACAATAAATGTTCATATAAGTAACATTCGTTCTAAAATTGGTAAATTACAACCAGCTGCTAAGTATATACAGACAGTTTGGGGTATTGGGTATAAAATGCAAGAGTAATTAAGACTTTTTTTAGATTCAATTAAGTCTTAATTAAACCCTTTCATGTAATATTATGACCAAAGAAGGAAAGGAGATTGTAATAAAATGAAAGAAATAGTTTTAAAAACTCATAATATTACTAAGAAATATTCTGGTATAGCAGCAGTAGATGATTTTAACATGACAATCTATAAGGGTGATATATATGGGTTGATTGGAAGAAATGGTGCTGGTAAAACAACTTTAGCAAGACTTATAACGAGTCTTTCTATTCCTGATACAGGCAGCATTACACTATTTGGTCAAAAGTCACAATCTGAATTGCATGATGAAAGAAAGAGAATAGGATGTGTTATCGAATCACCAGCATTTTACCCTAATCTAACGGCTTTTCAAAATCTCGAGTACTACCGTATTCAAAGAGGTATTCCTGATAAAAAAGTTATAAGAAGATCTTTAGAAATGGTAGAACTGACGTACACAGGTAAAAAGAAATTTAAAAGTTTCTCAATGGGGATGAAGCAACGTCTTGGTTTGGCGTTAGCACTTCTTAATCATCCAGACTTCATTATATTAGACGAACCTATTAACGGGCTCGATCCAATGGGAATTATTGAAATGAGAAAGACAATAATAAAACTTAATCAAGATTATGGTATTACGATATTAATTTCAAGCCATATTCTTAAAGAGTTACATTTAGTTGCAACGCGTTACGGTATTATAGACAATGGAAAATTAATCAAAGAATTTAATCAAGATGAACTGAATGATATATGTCAAAAATCACTATTGGTTACTGTAGATGATGTTGCAAATGCAGTAGCTGTATTAGAAACCATCTTAATCACAAATAAGTTTAAAGTTATTAGTCATAATGAGATTAAAGTTTATGATTATCTGGATAATCCATCGGAAGTCACACATCAGTTTAGTAAAGCTGGTGTTCGTGTATCGAGTTTTTATGAAGTAGGAGAAAACTTAGAAGATTATTTCATTTCTCAAGTTGGGGAGGTGTTATCAAATGATTAATCTAATTAAAGCAGACGTCTATAGAGTTTTTAGAGGTAAAGGTATTTATATTACTATGGGATTTTTATTTGTTCTTTGCATTTTACAGTCCTTTGGTATGATGGAGTCTATTGGTATAAGTTCTGAGAATATGGAAGGTGCAGAAGAGGTTGTAACGCAGTTAACAGGTAAGATGGTACCGATGATTATGATGAGAGCAAATGATAATCTGCTTTACCTATTATTACCAGTGATCATCTTCATTTCAGCAGCTGACTTTTCTTCGGGAACAGCAAAAAATGTATTGGCAAATGGTGTTTCTCGAACCAATTATTACTTTTCAAAACTGATACTTTCCATGTTGTTTTGTATTGTTATGTCGGTATCAAGCATTGTGATACCAACAATTATCGTAACACTTCTAAAAGGTTTTGGAGGTGGAGTTGATTTAGAGTTTGTTGGTCAAGTGTTTAAAGCATTTAGTTTACAGTTGTTTCTTTTACTGGCTGTAACAAGTTTGGGGATATTTTTCGTATTCACAACAAGAAGCACAGCAAAAGTAAATGGATTGTATATTGCATTTTGTCTAGTACCGATGTTATTAATAGTCCTGTTGTTTGGTATTTCAGAAGAGTTTATTAAGTTACTTGATTATGAAATGGTTATGAATATAAGAATGGCTGCATATGCTAATGTTATGACATCGCTTGAAATAGTAAGAGTGATTGGACTTGGTATTGCATATATGCTATTTAGTTTGGTTGGCACGCTAATATTATTTAAGAAATGTGATATAAAATAAGTCGTAGGGAGGATGCTCATGGAGTGGATTATTATTATTTTCTTAATAGTTATGTTATTCATCTGCATTTTTCGACTGACAAGAATAAAAAAAGATATCCAATCACTTAAGAAATCCTTAAATTGTATTCATGAAAATAATACGAATCAACAACTAACCACAACAACTTTTTATAAGGATATATGCACCTTATCCAATACCATGAATGAAATTCTTGAGAAATATACACAAACTCGGATATCAAGTGAAAAATCAAATAGAAAATTTCAACAGGCAATTACCAATATTTCTCATGATTTAAGAACGCCTCTTACATCTGCAATTGGATATGTTCAGATGATTCAGTCAGATAAAACTGCTGAATCCAAGAAAGTTGAGTATCTACAAATAATTGAATACCGTTTAAAGATTCTTTCAAACTTAACGAGTAATTTATTAGAGTATTCAAGGTTGATAGAAGGATCAGCACCGATGGAAATAGAGAAAATCAATGTGAACAATTTATTAAGAGATACCATTTCAATGTTCTATGATCAATTCATTGAACAAGGTTATGATGTGAGATTAAACATTCCAGATAAAGTTTTGTATTTTATGGGAGATGTTGCTTTGTTTGAAAGAATATTTATGAATTTAATACAAAATGCTTTAATATATGGTATTCAGATCTTCGAAGTATCTCTTGATAGTGAAGCAGGTATTCTAGAATTTAGAAATAAAATTTCAGATCCTCAAGATCTTGATGTAGAACAGATGTTAGATAGATTTTATACAGCAGATACTTCAAGAAATAATAAATCAATTGGTCTAGGTCTTGCAATAGTTAAAGAATTAGTAACTAAAATGAGTGGTCATACCACTGCGAGCATTACAGGTGATTTTTTAAGTATAAAAATAGAGATTACTGGACTAAAATAGATATAGCATACTAATAAGATTGATGGTATAAATGTTCAATATTCATTAATCAAATACCATTGAATTGGAGTATTGATCTTGACTCACTAGAAAAAAAAATAAGTACTGTTCCAAGGCATCTCACTCCTAATGAGGTGCTTTTAGTTTGTATTAAATTATGAGAGTTACTCATATGATATGTTTTATCATATGAGTAACTTAAATTTACACTTATGTGAAAATCATTGATTTGTGTCTGACAATGGTTTATTGGGTATTCACAAGAGTGTAAAGTAGGATTTATTTTGGAGTGAGGTATTTAATGGATAACCATATGAGTTTGAGAAGTAAAATCTTCTATAAGATATTGGTTTTAAAAAAATTGAGGGGACAGTTTAGCAAATGTATGGAAACTGGTTATGATGTCATGGGTAAAGACAAACCATCAAAGCTTTTCTTAAAGGGGCTTAATATGAACAACGAGATCTTTCAAGGAAGAAATATCACTGTGTTGAGTAAGAAAAAAAAGCCAATCGGTAAAACCGTTATTTTTATTCATGGAGGGGCATTTGTCTGTCAAGCCAACACCTATCATTGGGATTTCATTACTGATTTCACTAGACGTACAGGTGCGACGGTATATTGTCTAGATTATCCTTTGATACCCAAATATCATAGTGGCGCAGCTCTGAGATTTGTTAAAAGATATTATGATTATTTAAGTTCGACAATCGATATGGATACCTTATACATAATGGGGGATTCAGCTGGTGGGGGCTTGACGCTGTCACTGTTGATAGAACTGAGAAATGAAGGTTTGAAGCTGCCTAAGAGAGCAATTTTATTAAGTCCTTTTCTGGATATAAATTGCAATGATGACAGACAATCGATAATAGAAATTAAAGATCCAATAATAGAGCTTAAAGATATAAGAAAAATAGGAAAAGCTTATGCAGGTAAGCTTCAGTTGAATGACTGGAAAGTGAGTCCGCTTTATGATCATTTAAATCATCTTTGTCCGATTAGCATCTATACCAGTGATTGTGATACCATACATCCAGATGCTTTGCGATTAAAAGAAAAGTTAGAACGTATTGAAGCTAAACAGAAGTATTATTTTGAACCTGGTATGGTTCATGACTGGATGCTTTTTCGTGTTTTACCAGAAGGGGTTAAAGCAAGAAAATCCATTGCAGATGAAGTGATATCATAGAATGTAAGTGGTACAAAGACTTAGAAGTTTAGTACTGACAATGGAGGATAAATTATATTGGACATACTAAAAAATCTGATTAGAATCCAGAGGTACTACAATTTATTTTTATTCTAATCGATTTGATCCTAGGAGGTAATTAATGTGTGATGATCACTCTGCTTTTGACGGAGAAATTGGAAAGATTATAGAGGTAATGGTGGTTCATGATGAAGATCAAGATACATCAAATACTAAAAGCAGTTCACATGCAAATCAGCTGTTAAGTTATGAAGACATATGTGACAAGATCAATGAAGAAGAAAAAACGATACGGAATTCGTTTATCAATTTTGGTTATAAAGGACGACTAACAAGAGATATTGTTATTATTATTCTAATTACAATTACTTATATAATGACGAACCCATTTACTAATATTGAATCATCAGATCCGTTGTGGAAGATGATCTTAAGCTTGATATTTTTTACGATATGCATTATAGCATTTTACTTTGGTATCAAAGTTTTCAAAAAGGATTGGAAGATATATAATATGTATAGATACAAAGAATGGTTAGAAAGATATTATCGATAATTTATGGTAACGGACTAAATAAACGTGGAACAATACTTAATCAGGTTGATGGTTGCAATAGTTTAATGACGATGACTAAGAGGGTATTCGATGTGAATATTCTTTTTTTCTAGCTCTACTTTTAGAGCTACTGGGATTAATTAAATAAATGATATTGTCAGTTTGTTCAGAACTTGTTCTAATAAAGTACACACTTTATACACATTTTCAGCCTAATCTATAGTCAAGAATATTAAATGGATTACTTGATAAAGCGAGAGAGGAAGGTATGAAAATGAAAAATACAGGTAGATGTATAAAGTGTGGGTCTGAAGCGATTGTGGCAGTAGATAATTCCATGGGACAACAATTTACACCAATTCGAATTAGTGCTTTATCAGTCGCTTCTACAGCACGGTTTATATGCTGTGATTGTGGTTATATGGAAGAATGGATCATCAATCAGAAGGACTTGAAGAAACTTAAAAAGAAAAAAAACAAATGATGATAAATAGAAAAAAAGCTCCTTAAATAACATTTGAAGTAAAGCAGATACAGTCGATAAATATTATTAATCAGTGTAGAATGAGCTTAAATACAATAAGAAAGAGCGGAGAAATCCGCTCTTTCTTATTATTCTTTCACTCGAGTTATTTCAAACCAGAAACATACACCTTCTGGAATGTTCGATGCTCCAAAATCAGCATTGTGTGCTTCAAGTATCGTGTTAACGATAACTAGTCCTAAACCAGTTCCACCTTTAGTACGATTTCTGGAAGTTTCCACACGGTAAAAAGGTTTCCAGATAGACTCCATGGCCTCTTCTGGAATTTTGGGACCATCATTGGTTATTGAAAAGTAAATGGAGTCTGGCTTGACTTTTGTTTGTACAGTCAGATGACCATTCTCGTGACAATATCTTATAGCATTTGATATTAAATTCTCTAATACTTGCTCTATTTTTTCTTGATCAGCTTCTATAAAACCTTCTTCTGACTGAAACTCAACTCTTAATCCTTTTCTGGATGCCAGATTCTTGAATCGTCTGAAGATACGGTTAACGCTCTCATCTAAGCTAAATATCGACTGATTCAATTCGATACCTTTGGCTTCGTATTTTGATATTTCAAGCATGTCGAAAACGAGTCTTTCCATTCTATTGGTCTCATCTAGAGCGGATTGTAAGTGAGTCGGATTGTCATATAGACCTTCCCTGATGCCTTCCAGTATGCCTTTCATGATTGTAATCGGTGTTTTCAATTCATGGGATACATTTGCAACAAAGGTCTTTCTAATCTCTTCTTGCTGCGTTTTAAACTCGATTTCATCAGTCAGTTTGGTGTTCGCATTTTCTAAAGCCAGAATTTTGTCTTCAAGGGCTTTGGACAACAGATTTAAACTGTTTGCCAAACTACCGATTTCATCTTTTGAACTAATCTTAATCTGACGGCTAAAGTTCATGTCAACCATATCTTTTGCAATAGATTCCATATCTTGAATGGGTTTTGAGAAACGACCAGCATATAAGTAGGTGGCAATGAAGCTTATGACAATGGCTATAGCGAAATTCACCCAATAGAATTCTTTGAAAATGGATATAATCGATTCGGTATTGGACATTGATACTATGGCTATTAAAAGATAGTTCTTTCCGTCAGGGAAGAATACTGGACGAACAAGGAGGCGATTATGTGTAGAAGCCCATGTATCCTCAAAATCATAGATTCTAAGCTCATCACTATCAAAAAACGATTCAAGACCATGTTCCATCAAGAAAGTTTCTATCTGATCACCATGGTAACCAATGAGCTTCTGACCAGCTTGAGTATCTAAGTTTCTTGCGTTGTTAAAGATAATTTCACCATGTTCAGTGATAACCTCTCTGTCTTCAAATTCGGACATCATCTGTTCGAAATCCTCGATTGGCATATCACCGTTGCGATAGGTGTTTTCTAAATCCAAAGTAATGCCTTCAGTCTCAATGAAGAAAGCTCTGAGATTCTGTTCATCCATTTTAAAGCCTGAGAATTCAATCCATTGACCATCGTTGAATCTATTCAGTTCCTCAGGATTGAATCCATCGACTACAAGATTGAACACTTGACCCTCATCTGTCTGCACCAGGAGTGTATTACCTGGAGAATGTATCTGTTCGAAAAAACTTTTTTCAGGATTGATGACAACAAAAGGTGTATTGTACATCATGCTGAATTCAGCTGCCAATCTGTAAAGTTCCTTGTCGGATTCAGGGGATTCAAAGGATTGATGTACAATGTCACCAACTGCAGTTTCAATGGATTCCTGTTGTCGTCTTTGAAAAAACTCTCCGATTACAAATGTTTGAATGAGTAGAAGTATAATCAGTACAACAATGAATAGGCTTGCCGTAAAGACGAAGATTTTGTTCTTAATGCCTATTTTCATCAATCTCTCACCTCAAATTTGTATCCAACGCCAAATATCGTACGTATATAGTGGGAACGATCACCGAGACTTTTTCTAAGTTTTTTGATTTGAGTATCGACGACACGCGTATCACCACCGTATTCATAATCCCATATTTTGCTCAGTAGTTGATCTCTTGAAAAGACATGATCAATATTTTCCATGAATAAAAGGAGTATTTCATATTCTTTTGGTTGCAACTTGATTTCATTATCATCAATGGTAACTCTTCTGTAACCTTTGTGAAGTTGAATAGGACCTGCATCTAAAATGTTATCTGATCCAAGCACTGTGCCATGTGTACGACTGAGTAGCATTTTGGCTCTGGCAACAAGTACCTTTGGACTAAAAGGTTTTGTGACGTAGTCATCAGCTCTTAGTTCAAAACCCATCAGCTTATCATCTTCTTCACCACGTGCTGTAAGCATGATGATCGGTACATCACTGATTTTTCTGATTCTCTTGCAGACTGACCAACCATCCATTTCAGGCATCATTACATCTAAAATGACTAGATCAAAATTACCATCCTCAAATGTCATCCATCCTTCGTAGCCATCTGATGCGATTGTGATTTGAAAACCTTCCTGTTCAAAAAAGTCCTTTATAATGTTTTGTATTTTTACTTCATCTTCAATGACGAGAATCTTATTCATATTGGTCTCCTTAAAAATATGTGCGAGTTTATCTGTTATCAGTCATTATTATACCCATAAATTCCTATAAGATGTAGTAATCAATAAAAATTTGTAAATATGTACAATGGTCAGAACTTGTTCGTATTATGTACACAACTTTTACACATTTGGAGTCTAATCTATAGACATCAAAGGAAAACACAACACACAAACAACTTGATACTTGAAAAAGTGACTTAAGAGTTGGAGTGGCAGTTGTACTAAAAACTTAATTGCAGATAAATGAGGAGGAAGAATTATGAAAAACTTAGTTAAGAGATCGGTTAGTGTAATGATGGTAGTTGTATGTTTGATGACATCAGCAGTATTTGCTGATACAAATGATTTTGGAACACAGGAAATAATCGAATTGGAAGTTTGTAAAGCGGTTGATACTCTAGGTGGTATTCCAGATTATATCCAAGGCCCAGACAGAGAAGATTTAGAAGTCATGTTAGAAAATATCGACGAGTACAATTCAGTTGGTTTATATGATCAGGCAAATCTGATATGGGAATCGGTATACGAATTAATTGCACCATACCAAGAACAATTTGGTGAAAATAATGAAACTGAATCAAAGAGTGACGAAGAATTGATTCAAGAGCAAATTCAAAAGTTTGAAGAGCGTATTATGAGATATGAAAACAATGGTGACTTTACATCGGCTGATGAACTTAGAGCTGAACTCGAAAAATTATTGATTGCGGTCTATGGTGAAGAAAATCATGATATGGGAAATGATGACGAAGATGAAATCCCTGAAAATGGATTTTCTGAAGCGGATATGGAAAGAATTATAGAAGAAGTAGAAATTGAGATTAAGCGTCTTGAAGAAGCAGGTGATTTTGAAGCAGCAGAGGCATTGAGAAATGAACTTGAGGGCTTTTTAAATCAAAATTTTGGAGATGATCATGAACAACCACATGAAGGTTTTTTCAACGAATTAACTCCAGAAGAATTAAAAACAATTATAGAAGAACTTGAAACGGAAATTGAACACCTTGAAAGAGTTGGAGACTTTGAAACAGCAGAAATGTTAAGAAATGACCTTGAAGCACTTTTAAATGAGTATTTTGGAGAACATCAGGAAGAACCATCTGAAGGATTTGATAATGAATTAACTCCAGAAGATATGAAAATGATGATTGAAGAACTAGAAGCAGAAATTGAGTACTTAGAAAGAGTCGGAGACTTTGAAGCAGCAGAGATGGTAAGAAATGAACTTGAAGCTCTTCTAAATGGATGTTTTGGAGAATATCAGGAAGAACAATTTGAAGGATTTGATTATGAATTAACTCCAGATGATGTAAAAATGATGATTGAAGAACTGGAAGCAGAAATTAAACACTTGGAAATGGTTGGAGACTTTGAAGCCGCAGAGAACTTAAGAAGGGAATTAGAAGAATTCATTAACGAACACAATTGTGAATTTCATGAAGAACCAGAAGAAGAAAACTACTTTGACAAAGGCTTCCTATCATTGGAGGAGATTCTAAATAGAGCAGGACATGATTTATCTCCTGGTCAATTGGCGATTATCTCTTATTTAGTAAATGAAATCAATGAAGTCATCTCTGAATAGAATCGTTTAAAATAGATGTTCTTGTGTGATACACAGGAACATTTTTTTTGATTTAACAGCATTGGTAGCATCAAATCTTGAAATCGTTTGCTCACTATGTTATTCTATTTACATTAACACCGAAATCGATTTCGGTAATAAAGGAGTTATGATGCCAACAATATATGATATAGCAAAATTAGCTGGTGTATCAGCAACAACGGTATCCAAAGTATTTAATAATTATGATGAAGTCAGTCAGAAAACAAAAGACAAAGTAAATCGTATTGCCAAAGAGATAGGTTATATACCTAACTTAGGAGCAAGAAGTATCAGAACCAAAAGAAGTTACTTAGTTGGGATTGTTTTCTCAGAAGATGCGGGTTTAGGATTAGAACATCAATTCTTCTCAGTAGTACTAGAATCCTTCAGAAAAGAAATTGGTAAATATGGTTATGATACTATCTTTATCAATAAATCTTTGGGTAAAAAAGAAGTAGGGTATTTAGATCACAGCAAATACAGAAATGTAGATGGTTTATTTATTATTACTGCTAAGCCGAATGAGTTAGACTTCAATAAACTAATCAATAGTGATTTTAAATGTGTCACAACAGATATGACATTAGAGGGCATACCAACCATTCTTTCTGAAAATCATGAGGGTGTAAAACAAGCCTTAGATTATTTAAGAGAAATGGGACATCATCGTATCGGTCACATTGCAGGACCCAAAGATACCATTTCAGGTTCGGAACGTCAAGAAGCCTTTGAAGATTATATTCAATCAAATAATCTAAATAAAGAAGACATGGTTACTGTTGAATCGGATAACTTTAATAGAGAATCAGCACGACTTGCCACATTAAAGTTGTTTAGAGATCATAAAAGACCGACAGCTTTATTTGTAAGTGCAGATATTATGGCTATTGGTGTTATGGAAGCTATAAAAAGTGTGGGTCTTCGTGTCCCAGAAGATGTTTCCGTTATTGGCTTTGATGATATAGAAATTGCAGATATGATTTCACCAAAGCTTACAACAATAAGACAAGATAAAGTTTCAATAGGTCACTCAGTAGCAAACACACTTGTAAAGATGATTGAGGACAAATCATTTGAGTATAAGCAACAACGTATACCAACAACATTGGTTATAAGAGAAACAGTAAATAAAATGACTTAAAGGTCTTTTTATTTAACAAGTTACGAAATCGATTTCGGAGGAAATTATGCACAGTTATGACAATCAGCAATATAGAATAAAAGATTACAACAAACAAAAACCTTTTGCGAGTTTTTTACCAGGCATAGCAGGTTTAAAAGGTATCCCAATGTGGGTGTATTATACCAACAGAGGGCAAGGTATTGCAGGCTTTGGTATAGAAAATAAGAATGGATCCATTATGGATTTTGTCCCTGCCAATGTCGCTTACAGACGTACTGAACAACAGGGCTTTAGAACGTTTGTAAAAGTAGAGGGTGTTGTTCATGAATGTTTTAGCAGTTTAACGGATGACTCTTGTGAACAAACCATGATTATAGAAACCAATAGTGTAGGCTTTGAAGAAATCAATCATAAACTCGGTATGAAAATTGTTGTTAAGTACTTTACATCAACGGATACGAATTACCCAGCTTTGATAAGAAAAGTGAAAATAGAAAATTTAACATCTACAAGTAGGAATATCGAGTTGATAGATGGTTTGCCGGGCTTATGGCCTTATAAAAACGATGATGAAATGATTAAGAAGATGTCCAACTTAGCTGTGGCATGGTTTGATGTTGATTCTTCTAAAAGGGGATTACCACTATATAAAAACAGATCAACCACAGAAGATTCAGCAACTATTGGATCTGTCGAAGCAGGACATTTCTATGGGTCGTATTTAAAAGGTTCATCAACGCCTTTAAAAATGATTTATGATGTAGATATTTTATTTGGTGAACAAACCAATCTTTTAAAACCTGTTTGTTTTGAAGAAAAACCTTTAGAAGTCTTATTAGAAGAAAAACAAGTTCCAGTAAATAAATTACCATGTGGCTTTACATGTTATGAAGGCACACTTAAAAAAGAAATAGCTTTTATGAGTGTTGTAGGCAAAGTTGACAACATGGAAGTGTTGGAAACACTGGATAAGAGTTTTAGTTATGACTATTTTATTACATTGGAAAACACAGCTCTTGAATTAGGCGAAACATTAACAAGTGATGTTCAAACACAAACCGCTTATCCCATGTTTGATGCTTATGTAAAACAAAGTTATCTAGATAACTTTTTACGTGGTGGTTATCCTTTAGTCTTTGAGGGCAAAGAAAGCCCAATCATTTATCATGTATATTCTAGAATTCATGGTGATATGGAAAGAGAGTACAATGACTTTTATGTTGAGCCTGCTTATTATTCTCATGGTATAGGTAATTTTAGAGATGTAAATCAAAACAGAAGAAATGATGTTTATTTTGAAAAACAAGCTGGTTTATTTAACATCAAACAGTTTATGGAACTGTTACAGATAGATGGTCAAAATCCACTGTCTATACGTGGTAGTAAGTTTTACGTCACATCAGAAGACGTTAAGAAACTTCTTACTCATGTCAGCACTGGTAAAGAGATTGTGGAAGCATTACTTAAGACATCTTTTACGCCTGGTAGCTTAATGATGACATTAGATCACAAAGAAGTGACATTGACATTAGAAAAAGAAATGTTTTTAAAGGCAGTCCTAAAAAAGGCAACACAAGAAAATCAAGCCGCATATGGTCATGGCTTCTGGGTTGACCACTGGACCTACAACATGGATTTAGTAGACAATTACTTAAATATATATCCAGATAAGTTAGAAGCTCTTATGTACGAAGATGACTATAAATATTTTAGAAGTCCGGAAAGGGTACTACCAAGAAAACAAAAATATGTTTTAACCGATGAAAATACTGTAAGACAATATGATGCTTTGTATTCGGACAAAGAAGCTTTAGAAGCAGAAAACTTTGATGTAGAAGCAACCAATTGGATGAAGACCGAAAATGGTGAGGTTTATACATCGAATCTGGCTACTAAATTAATGTGTTTGATCATTAACAAAATGACCAACTTTGATCCTTCAAATATTGGCATCATGATGAACTCAGATAAACCAGGATGGAACGATGCCATGAATGGTTTACCAGGCTTATTTGGTTCAGGGACGAGTGAAGTCATTGAAATCAATCGAGTGATTAACTTTTTAATCAATGGATTAGAACAGTATCCAAAGGGGATTTCATTACCTGAGGAAATATATATTTTACTTGAAAGTTATTTGAATTCAAGAACAGAAAATAAAGATGAACTTTTGATATGGGAAAGGCTTCAAGATCATAAAGAAATCTTTTTAGAAAAAGTTTATAAAACAATAAGTGGGAAAACATCTGTTTTAGAATCAAAAGACTTACTAAATATTTTAAACGTTATGAAAAATCATTGTACCCAGGCAATAGATAAGGCCATCCATATTGGACAAGGTATTATGCCGAGTTATTTTGTACATGACGCTAAAACTTATGATATCAATGAGTTTAAACATCCTGTAAATAACATGACCACAGTGACTGTTACCGAATGGTCTATTAGACCTATACCTCTTTATTTAGAAGCACCTGCAAGGTATTTGAAGCAAGTTAAAGACATCAAATCAGCAGAGGATATTTATAAAAAAATTAAATCTAGCGGTATGTATGATCAAAAGCTAAAGATGTATGTAACCTCTGAATCGTTAGAAGATGAGTCCTTAGAAATTGGTAGAGCAAGAGCATTTACTGCTGGTTGGCTTGAACGTGAATCGGTCTTTATGCATATGAGTTATAAATATTTATTGGGATTATTAAAATCAGGTTTACACAGTGAATATTATGAAGCCATCAAAACTTCAATGCCTCCTTTTATGGATCCTAAGATTTATGGTAGAAGCACTCTTGAAAATTCATCTTTTATTGCTTCGTCAAGAAATCCAAATCCTAAAAATCATGGTCGTGGCTTTGTTTCTCGCTTAACAGGCACAACATCAGAACTAATCAGCATGTGGCAGGTGATGATGATGGGCTCACCATTATTTAAAATGGAAGAGGAATTGAGCTTTAACTTACAACCCAAATTATCTAAAGACTTCTTTGATTCAAATGATGAAGTCATAACAACCTTGTTTAAACAAACGAAGATTGTCTATAAGAACCCATTGAAAAAAGATACTTTTGGTGAGGAGGGTGTATCCCCTAGTGAGTATACACTAAAGTATAAAACTGGCGAGACTGTAAAAGTGAGCAAAGTATGTGGTCAATATGCACATGCCATTAGAGACGATGAAATAGAAAGTATTGAAGTTGTATTAGCTAAAAAATAAAATCAGTAAAAATATATCGGAGGACTTATGCGTGTAATAAGAACGGTAAATAGAAAAAATGAAAGATGGCAAGAACGACCAGAAATAAAGTTTACAGGTGTGTTTAATCCATCAAATGAAGTCATAGCAGTAAATACAAAAGAAAAAGGTCAAGTCCATATGGGATTTGGTGGCTCTTTCACAGAAGCTGCAGCTAGTACTTTTTATGAAATGGACGAATCCCTTCAACAAAAGTTCATGACAGCTTATTTTGATAAGAATAAGGGTTTGGGTTATGTACTCGGTCGTACCCATATTAACTCTTGTGACTTTTCATTAGAAAACTACACTTACGTGGAAGAAGGGGATATTACTTTAGAAACCTTTGATATGTCGCGTGAAGATAAGTGGGTCATTCCAATGATAAAAAAAGCGGAAGACATAGCAGGGCACTCTCTAAAACTTTTAGCCAGTCCATGGAGTCCACCAGCTTATATGAAAGATACCAATGACATGAACTATGCAGGGAAACTATTAGATGAGTATGCAGAGTCATGGGCAAATTATTATGTTAAATACATTAATGGCATGAGATGTCGTGATATTGAAATTTGGGGTTTAACTGTTCAAAATGAACCACAAGCCGTACAAGTTTGGGATTCATGTATTTATAATCCTTCAGAAGAACGTGATTTTGTTAAAAATCATTTAGGACCTGCTTTACACAGAAATGCCATGTCAGATAAAGCACTTATCATTTGTGATCACAATCGAGATATAATGATTGATCATGCTGTAACAGTTCTTTCTGATCCAGAAGCTTCTAAATATGTTTGGGGGACTGGAAACCATTGGTATGTTAGTGAAGCATTTGAGAATTTATCTGTAGTGCATCACATGTTCCCTGAAAAACATATTCTGTTTACTGAAGGTTGTGTGGAACTGACCAATATTGCAACTGACACCACAGGGAAAAAAGGGTATATAGGCTCTTGGGATAACGGAGAAACCTATGGTAGAAATATTATTGGTGATTTTAACAATTGGTCAGAAGGTTGGATTGATTGGAATTTACTATTAAATGAAGAAGGTGGTCCAAATCATGTCAGCAACTTCTGTGAAGCTCCGATTATGTATAACAGAAAAAACAATGAATTGATGATTAATCCATCTTATTACTATATTGGACACTTTTCTAGATATGTTGAAGTCGGGGCACAAAGAGTTAAAACCGTTACTGGTAGTGAGAACATCCATGCGGTAAGTTTTGTTAATCCAGATGGTAAACTCGTTATTGTTGTTCAAAATGAAGGTTTTATTAAAGAGATGACACTTATGGTTGATGGAAAAGGTGTTAATATCACTTTACCAGATCGTTCTATAACAACCTACATTTTATAAGAGAGGATTACAGATGTCTAAAATGAACAATAAACCAAACTTATACCTAGGTAATACCCTTTTGGATCTAAATTCAAAATCGATTTCATTACAAACAGTAACACTAAATGATGAAACTTTTTTCAAAATCGAAAACTACAATCAAATGAATCCGTTTTTTATGACAATAGTGAGTGATGTTGATCATTGGATGTTTATATCTAGTTCAGGTGGATTGACTTGTGGTCGTAAAAACGCTGAATCAGCACTATTTCCATACTACACCGATGACAAGATCCATGATAGTAATGAAACAACTGGTTCACATACAGTACTTATAGTTAATAAAGATGAAAAGGATTTTCTGTGGAAACCTTTTTCAAACCATAATGGCAATGTATATGAAATCACTAGAAATCTTTATAAGAATACAATTGGCAACAAGATTATGTTTGAAGAGATTAATCATGATCTGGAAGTAAGTTATATGTATACATGGAAAAATAGTGATTCATTTGGATTTATCAAAGAATCAAAAATTGTGAATCACTCTGATGCTGATGTAAAGATTAAAGTTCTAGATGGTATTCGAAATATACTACCTTATGGTGTGAATACACTTTTACAAACTACTAAGAGTACGCTTGTTGATGGATATAAACGATGTGAATTACAGGAAGATGAAGGACTCGGTATCTACACACTAAGTTCAATCTTAACTGATAAAGCTGAACCAAGTGAATCTTTGAAAGCAACAACCGTATGGTCAAAGGGATTTGAACACCCTAGTTATCTTTTATCAGAACAACAAATTAAAGCTTTTAGTCAAAATTCAGACATACAAACTGAATTTGATGTTAAGGGCAGAAGAGGTTCTTATTATGTTGTTGATACCATTTTGCTTAATGATAAAGGTTCGAAAAATTGGTCAATAGTGGCTGAACTTAATCAAAGTGCTACTAATGTCGAGAGACTGATTAAAAACATTAAGGAAAACAACTCTATTCTGGAAGATTTGGAATCAGATATTTCAAAAGGGGATCACAACTTAAAGAAACTTGTATTTGATGCAGATGGAGTCCAATACACAGAAAACGAGAAGGCTGGATATAGACACTTTTCTAATACGCTTTATAATATTATGAGAGGTGGTATCTACGCTAATGGATACGAAATTGATAGAGATGATTTAAAGGAGTTTGTTGGCAATTGGAACAAAAAAGTTTATACAACACATATGGATTTTATTCAGAAACTTCCTGAAAGTATTAACTTCAATGAATTGTTGACCTTAGTATCAGAGCTCGGGTGCAAGGATTTTGAACGTTTGGTATTTGAATATCTACCGCTAACTTATAGTAGACGACATGGTGATCCAAGTCGTCCTTGGAATCAGTTTAGTATTGAAATTGCCAAAGAAAATGGTAATAAGGAACTAAAATTTGAAGGTAACTGGCGTGATATTTTTCAAAATTGGGAAGCATTATCTATGTCATACCCAGCATATATTGAGAGTATTATCGCCAAATTTGTTAACGCTTCAACGGCTGATGGTTATAATCCATACAGAATAACAAAAGAAGGAATTGATTGGGAGTTACTTGATCCAGAAGATCCATGGTCAAATATTGGCTATTGGGGTGACCATCAAATCATTTATTTACTGAAACTTATGGAATTATCAAAAAAATATAATCCTGAAAAACTGAAGGATCTTCTTCATAAAGATATTTTTGCATACGCTAATGTGCCATACAGAATCAAAGGGTTTGACGCTTTGGTAAATGATCCAAGAGACAGTATTATTTTTGATGATGAATTGGAAGAGTCTATTAAAAATAAAACAGGAGTTCTCGGATCAGATGGTAAGTTGATTCATTCGGGTCAGGAAATCTATAAAGTTAATTTGATGGAAAAACTTTTGGTTACCGTTTTATCTAAGTTCTCAAACTATGTACCTGAGGGTGGAATCTGGATGAATACACAACGTCCAGAGTGGAATGATGCCAATAATGCACTTGTTGGATATGGATTATCGATGGTCACTTTGTATTACTTGCATCGTTTCCAAGTGTATATGGGTCAAATAATAGATGATATCACTATAGAGTCAATTGAGGTTTCAAATGAAGTGCTTCATATGTTTAATGATACAGTAGCTGTTTTAAAGGATAGTAGTCAATTTTTAGGGAAAAAAATATCAGATGATACTCGATTTACGGTTGTTAAGTCTCTTGGCAAGATTGGTGAAGTCTACAGAAACTCAATCTACGACAATGGATTTACAGGTGAAAAGAAGACTCTAAAGGTAGAATCTCTAAAAGAATTTATCGATATTTCTCTGAGTCATCTGAAAGATTCAATCAATAAGAACAAACGTGAAGATGGGTTGTATCATTCTTACAATTTAATTCAATTTGGAAAGAACTCTTGCAGTGTTTCAAATCTATATGAAATGCTGGAAGGTCAGGTTGCAGTATTAAGTTCTAAAGCTCTAGATGGCAAGGAAACTATTCAAGTCTTAGAAGCTTTAAAAAACAGTAGTGTTTATCGTGAAGACCAAAACAGTTACATGCTTTATCCAAACCGTGAGTTACCAGAATTCTTGGTTAAGAATGTTGTTTCAAAATTAGATGTGATGTCATCCTCTATTCTAAAAATGGAGCTTGATCGAAACCTTATTAGGTTTATTGAAAAAGATGTTAATGGAAATTACCATTTCAACGGTCGATTTAGAAACAGTGAAGAGATTGGAGAGGCGATTGAAGCGACAAAGGAATATCGCCGTGAAGATATCAAAGTTGTTGAGGAAATTTTTACAAAGTTGTTTAATCATCATGCGTTTACAGGACGTTCAGGTACATTCTACAAGTACGAAGGATTAGGATGCATCTATTGGCATATGGTGTCAAAATTATTGTTGACGACACAAGAAAACTTCATGGAGATTTACAATCATAATGGTATGAACGATGAAGCGAAAGCATTACTTAACCATTATGAAGCCATCAAAGATGGGATCGGACTTGAAAAATCACCAGAAGATTATGGTGCATTTCCAACAGATGCTTATTCTCATACGCCAGGTTTTGCAGGCGTACAGCAACCAGGGATGACTGGACAGGTTAAAGAAGATTTTATCTCTAGATTTGGCGAATTAGGTGTAAAGGTGGACTCCAGACTGATTAGTTTTGAGCCGGTATTGTTATCAAAATCAGAGTTTCTTAAAGAGGATGCAATCTGGTCATTACCAACCAATGGAGATGGTAATGATACAGTAACTATCCAGTTGGATGAGAATTCTTTAGGATTTACATTCTGTACGGTGCCTGTGATATATTGTTTAGATAATAAAAAGAAAATCGTGGTCTATTATAACGACGGCACAGAAAGTATTTTTGAAGATTCGAGTACGCTTAACCTATCTATTAGTCAATCTATATTTAATCGTGATAAAAAGATTAATAGAATAAAAGTTTACATTGATGGTGGTAGATTGAAATAATGTTTTACTAAAATAAGAGATAATATTTTAAGTTCTGAGTAGGTTCCTACTTGGAACTTTTCTTAATCTGTTATCATATATAAATTTTGGAGGGAAATATGACTAGAAGAACAATCAAGAATGAGAGATTAGAAGTAAATTTTACTATAAGTGGTAAGGAGTATAATGGTACTCGATTTGATAGAATGGGTATGATCAAAGAAGTTCTATTAGATAACAAAGATACATTTCATGCAAGGGAATCTTTAGTTGATGGACAGGGTTCTGATGGACAAGGCTTCTATAATGAATTTGGGATAGAAGAGCCAATTGGTTATGATGAAATCGGTGTTGGTGAACAATTCTTAAAAATCGGTGTAGGTGCTTTAATTAAATTCAGTCATGATAAATATGACTTCTTTCAGGACTATGATGTAGAACTATTTTCATACGATGTAAAGGCTAAAGAGGACTCGATAACTTTTATATCTGAGTCTGAATTGATAAATGGATATGCAGTAAGATACGTAAAAACAATAAGTCTTAATCATAACGAAATGTTGATAGAGTATGCTCTTACAAATACAGGTCAAAAGGATATTGATACAACTGAATATTGTCATAACTTTGTAGCGATTAACAATAGGCCTATTGGTCCAGAATATGAGCTTAAATTCTCATATCCTCTAGAAGTGGATGTAGAAGTAGGTGAATTTGAAGTTGATGAAAACAAGTTTATATTGAGTAAATCTGTAAATGAAATGTTTTATTGTAAGTTGAAGAATTTTAACAGAGATAGGAATCAACATTTTGAATTACTTCATAAGCCATCAAAAGTAGGGTTTAGAGAAACGAGTTGTTTTAATCTTGAGAGAGTAGCCATCTGGGGAATGCCTCATGTAATAAGTCCAGAATCATTTATAAAGATCATGTTAAAGCCTGGAGAGAAACAAACTTGGAGTAGGGTATATACTTTTTACAACTAGTGTTTTCTTTGTTGTTAACAACTAATTGCACTAAGATTATTGGTTATACAAATTAAAAACAACGCAGATAAAAGTATGATTTTATCTGTGTTATTTTGTTTACCTGGTAGAGTGTTGCTTAGTATTTACATTGGAATAGGATATGATTGGGATAAAATAAAATGAACTATCAATCACTCACGATTAACAGTTCATATAATGTCTAAATATTTTCATGGTTGATCCCTTTTGCACTGACAATATTTCATCCCAAATGATTGCTAAGACCTCAATTTGAGGTCTTTTTTAGTTTAGCATTTTTTGTTTGAGTAAACTAAATAGTACAGAACGGTTTATGCTGACATAGAATATTCTTTAATTATTACATGAATACATTTGTATTTGTATTTGGTATTTTCATAGTCATCAGAATCCAATTTACCTTTGTTGCTTAAGTATTCCATTCTTTCATCGAGTTTATATCCGATTTTGACAAAACTTCTACATTCATCATAGTTACTTATCTTGTAGCCATTATCAGTCTTATATAAATTAACTGCACGTTCGAGTAGTCTTTTTTCGTCTTTGCTTAATAGGCTTCTAAAAAGCAAAATCATATTATTAATCCATTTCATAGTTATCTCCTTTTCAATTAAAGTGTTCTGACTAAATATTGAACACTTTATTAACACTAATTCGTTAAAGTAACAATATTTCATTGAGCTGATTTATTTTTATCAGATGAATTGTCTACCTATTTATCAGACTGTCCTCATTAAACATAATAGATTAAATATGAAGACATGACACCATATTACCACAAATGATGATTATAAGGAATCAGTATTAGTTGATAACATACTTTAGGTAAACAATATAGGGAAGTGGCGTGCGGAGTTGATTGATCTTTTGAGATGCCACTCTTTATATTTATAATGCTAATAACAATTCGGCGAGAAACATCATAAATAACTTCATTTTCTAGTATGAAGACTTTCTCGTAAATATATGACAAACAATTTTTGATTCAATCTGGTCATCGTCTACATGTTGCATGAGATGTTATCAGGATGTAAAATAAGGGTATTAAACACTATAATTGATTAGATCATTATCATTTGATTTATCTATTGACTTTGACGTCGTGTCGTCCTTTATAATAAAAGGAGATAAAGAAGATGCAAGTCATAAAAATTAGAAACTCATTGACTTAGAGTAATTCAAAAACGAATTAATAAATGGAGAATGCAATATGAATAAAGAATTAGAGAAAGCGATAAGGATACTTGTAAAGGAGTTTGGTAAGAACAGGAAGATGTACTTGGCTACGTCTTATGAGAATCTACCAAAAGTAAAGATTGTGAATACATACTATTGGAACAGGAGCTTCTACTTAGTGACACTTGAATCTTCTGAAATACTACAACAAGTGATGAAAAATGGTAAAGTGAGTCTATGTTCTACTGCTAGTTTTCATAAATTTCAAGGTGAAGCCATCAAAATCGGACATCCTCTAAAAGTGGAGAATAAGGAAATTCGAGATGTATTAACTGAGGCATTGTCAGATTGGTATTTTGAACATCATGATGAGTCTGATCCTAATTTGTGTTTGGTCCAAATCAAGATCAATACAGCCTTTACTTACGCTAACAAGATTGGGTACAAAGTTGATTTCAGTAAAGATGAATTGAACAGTTTCCGTTTTGCGCCAAATGGATAATCCGATTAAAAAATAGGAGTTAATATGAACAAGGAATTTGATAAATTAAACAAGAAATTAATAAAACAATTCGGTAAAGACAGGAATATGGCTTTGGCAACATCCTTTGAGGATACACCAACAGTAAGGATTGTTGATACATATTACTGGAATGGTAGTTTCTATATAGCTACACATGAGACTTCAGAAAAAGTACAACAAATAATGAAAAATAAATATGTGAGTCTATGTACAGGTTTACATGAATTTCAAGGAGAGGCTATCAATATAGGACATCCTCTGAATGAAGAAAATAAAGATATAAGAGATTTGTTAACTGGAGCATTTTCAAATTGGTATTTTGAACACAATGATGAATCGGATCCTAAAATGTGTTATGTCCAAGTTAAGATTAATACAGCATTTACCCACTTTAATAGAATAGGGTATCAAGTTGATTTTAGAAGTCAGGAAGTAACAAGAATACGTTTTGAAACAAAGGGGTAAGGTAATCTACTTAAATATGTTATATCAGGAAACTGAAGTTCTAAGAGCTACTGTGACCTTATCTCAAATACATTAAGATTAATGTCTGCGACTAAATCTTCACAATACTAAGACATGTGAATCTGATTAAGAAATAGAATACTTAAGAAAATATGAGGTCCTTCTAATCAAGTGGAAGGACCTTTTTGAGTGAGGAAATGGTGTGAGCATTCTGATGTGTCTGTTTTGAAAGTATATGCTATACAAATCTATTTGACCTTCTCATAAGTGAGGTGGAAAATATGGATTCTCCTATAATCTTATTCTTCGCCTGTGGATGTGATGATGGCGAAGTTATAATTTTTATTACTCATGGCCCGTATCAGTGAAACACCTGCAGTCCAAGAT
>Ga0209379_10000117_pt1 | contig 100151 bp, 98 predicted proteins | sample tdDd001_FD_187124 | JGI IMG/M metagenome (GOLD analysis project Ga0209379, IMG submission 187124) | Marine sediment microbial communities from the Atlantic coast under amendment with organic carbon and nitrate - tdDd00.1 (SPAdes)... | ecosystem: Environmental > Aquatic > Marine > Coastal >...
CAATAGCGCTGTGGTCCCACCTGACTCCATTCCGAACTCAGAAGTGAAACGCAGTAGCGCCGATGGTAGTGTGGGAGGTCCCATGTGAGAGTAGGACATTGCTAAACACCTATTAGAGAAGCCCGATGCGAAAGTGTCGGGCTTTTTGCTGTCCGAAATCTGATAAAAACTACCTTAAAGCAAAGTCATAGAGTCATTGACCTGTTTAGCATTTTACCTGCCTGACTCCATTAGTTCATACTGCCACGGCACACAGAAGTGAAATGCAGTAGCGCCAACGGGTTAAGAGCGTGTGGGTGGTCTTGTCGTTATGTGAGAGTAGGACATTGCTAAACACCTATTTAGAAAAGCCCGATTCGAAAGCGTCGGGCTTTTTGCTGTCTTGGTTTTGAAAGTGTTAAGAAAGGTAATGACGAAGGTGTATCGCTACTAGCTCGGTGTTCTACCTGATTTGTGTTGCTTCGCTTATATGGTGGGTATAAAAAAGCCCAACAATAATGTTAGGCTTGTAACCGGAAGTTTTGAAAATATTTGTTTTGCTTTAATTCCCTATTAAACCATTGATGTGTGCTACAACACTGCGCCCTAAAGCACTCAAACAATATCCTCCTTCTAGCAAAGATACTATGCGTCCTTGGGCGTGAACATCGGCTATCGCCTTTAATTCATCAGTAACCCAGCGATAATCAGCTTCTGTTAAGCTTACATGAGACATATCATCTTCTATATGAGCATCAAAACCTGCAGAAATGAGTATTAGCTCAGGTTTGAATTTTTCAAGTGCTGGTAACCAGCCTTCCCTTATAACTTGTCTGAAGTCTTCACTCTTAGCCGTAGCTTCAAGAGGTGTGTTAATAATTGGAGGTGTCGAGCTTTCTTCAATTTCAAATGGGTAAAAAGGGTATTGATAGCTTGAGCAAAATAGGTAACTGTTTTTATCTTTTTTATTATTTTTAATGAAGTAGTTTTTAATAATATCTTCGGTACCGTTACCGTGATGAACATCAAAGTCGACAATGGCTACCCTTTTCAAGTCATACTTTTCTTTTGCATAAGCTGCAGCAATAGCGACATTATTGAAAAAACAAAAACCCATACCTTTATTATGTTCGGCATGATGGCCTGGTGGTCTTGTCGCACAAAATGCTGAATTTAAATCACCCGTCATCACTAAGTCGACAGCATCAATACCAGAGCCGGCTGAGAGAAGTGCGGATGTTAGTGTCTTGCTATTCATCACACTGTCTTCACCAATCACAAAGTTACCTTCAGAAGGGGCATTATTAATCACAAAATCTACATACTCTTGCTCGTGCGCTAAAGTGAGTAGCTTGGTATCAATTGGATTGGCATCGAATTGGCGAACAACGTAGTCTAAGCCACTTCTGATCAGTTGATCTTGAATGGCATCAAGTCTTTTGCCGTTTTCAGGGTGATGCTCTCCCATATCATGTTCGCCACATTTGTAGTGACTAATTATACCTACAGTCATAGTTTTATTCGTCTGTTGTTGATGTTTCGTTTAAAGGTAACTTTAGATGTACTTCATCAAAGTCATCACTTGGTAATCGGATGAATCCCGATTTTTCAAATACTTTTAGCATTGGGGCATTGTCACGACGAACGCAAGCCACTAAATTATCTAGGTTACGTTTCTTCGCGACAGCAATCATTTCTGCTAATAATGTTCGAGCCATTCCTCTGCCGCGTAAGCTTTCTTTAATAACAAACGCAACTTCTGCACTATTGTTCGCTTCTATTAAGTAGTAACGTGCTACGGCCTGAATTGATTCCCCTAAATAACTTTTCTTTGTGAAACATAGGGCTAAATCTTTATGCTGATTGACACTTACTAAATTACAAGATTTCTCTCTGGTCATTTGCGTTAGGTGTTGGTTATAACGCATGATCAGTGTTTCTTTATTATGTGAATAAAAGAACTCTTGAAGTTTACGTTCATCTGCTGGTGATAGTGGACGTAAAATATAATTAACATCTGCGAAGGTGAACTTTTTAAGCTCAACACTTCCTAGTTCAGGCACTGAGCTAGGAGTACTTTCTTGATATTCAGGCACCCAATAGTGCTTACGTACATCGGCTAATAGTTGATCTCGGAATTTTGGATGAGCTATTCGGATAAGCTCTAGCGCTCGTTCCCTGATACTTTTTCCTTGTAGGGAAGCTATGCCAAACTCTGTGACTACATAAGCGACATGACCTCGAGAAGTCACTACACCGCCACCTTCAGTGATGTGAGGCACTATACGTGATATTTTTCCATCTCTTGTTGTTGAAGGTAGGGCTATGATTGGCTTACCACCTTTACTTAAAGAAGCGCCGCGTACAAAGTCCACCTGCCCGCCAATACCACTATAAAATTGATGACCAATTGAATCTGAAACAACTTGGCCGGTTAAGTCCACTTCAATAGCACTATTGATAGACACCATATTGTCATTTTTAGCAATTTTTACAGGCGAATTAACATGCTCAGAAGGGTAAAACTCTATATGTGGATTACCATCAACAAAGTCATAAACTTTTTGGCTACCAATGCAGAAAGTAACAATCGCCTTACCTTTATGATAGGTTTTTTTACGGTTATTAATAACGCCTTTTAGCATTAAATCAATGACACCGTCAGAGATCATCTCACTATGAATACCGAGATCTTTGTGGTTAGCTAAATAGCGTAGAACTGCTTCTGGTATTTTGCCTATGCCTATTTGTAAAGTAGCACCGTTATCTACCAGCATGGCAACATATTGACCAATTTGTTCTGTTCTTCTATCAAACTCTGGCGCTATCACCTGTGGAAGATCTTGTTCCGCATTAAGCCAAGCATTGATTTGATTTAAATGCACAAAGCCATGGCCATTGGTTCTTGGCATTTTAGGATTTATTTGGGCAATAACATATTTTGCAGATTTTACCGCTGAAGAGACAATATCTACACTGACGCCTAAAGAGCAATAGCCATATTCATCAGGAGGACTTACCATGATTAATGCAACATCTAGTGGCAAGCTATTCTCACTAAATAGCCTTGGCACGTCAGAAATAAAGCAGGGAGTATAATCTCCTCTTCCTTCAGCGATGGCTTCACGAATATTTTTACCGCCTATGAATAAACTATTTACCTTAAATAGATCTTTATGCTCAGGTTTTGCCCAAACATTTTCAGATAAAGTGAGTATGTGCACTGTTTCAATATCATGAAGTTGATTTGAATTGGCAATGAGATTATCTATGAGTGCATTTGGAACAGCGGCATTAGAACCGATAAAAATCCGGTTGCCGGACTTTAAATATTTTTCCCAATTAATACTGTCATATTCTTGATAGTTAACTGACATGAAAATTCCTATTTTACATAATGTTATTCTGCATTAGTGCCAGTATGCAATTTAATTAAAGCACTAATAATATGATATTGCTATTAGCCTTAAGTATGACTTGTTAAAGGAAATATTTATTGATCACTGTCAATGCTATAATGCATTTTTATTTGAGGAGTTGGGTGTGCAAGTTAATAAAATATTTATCATTGGTTTACCAAGAACAGCGACCACTAGTGTTTGTTTAGCTATGCTATCGTTAGGCTTTAAAACAGCCCACAATGCCTATACTCAAAATGCCTTTAGTAATGCCCAAGTTATTGCCGATACGCCTGTTTTTTGTGACTATCAAAGCCTTGATAGACACTTCCCTAATAGTAAATTTATTTACTTAACACGTAATGCTGAAAGCTGGACACCCTCTATTAAGCAGTTACTTCAACGCATGATTGTAAACTTACAGCGAAGTGATGGCGGTTTTAATCCATATCTAAAGCGCTGTTACCATGAAGTTTTTGCTCCTTTAACATCGGATAATATTGCCAAAGATGACTTTTTACTGCAATGCTATCAGCGTCACCAACAAAGCGTATTTGATTACTTTCAAAACAGAGAGTCTGATTTACTCACTATTGATGTGAGTGAGACACAAAGCTTTCAACAGCTGTTATCTTTTTTAGATATTGACCCTAGTACATGCCGTAGTCATGGCTTTAAAAAAATAAATATTGGTGGCAAAGTAAAAGCTTGGCAAGATATCAACAATGCGCTAAAGGTTGAATCTACTAATAAAGGCCGAATTGATAAGATCCTTTATTAATTATTGCTGCAACGGTAAAATTCATTTTTCTTTTTTGATACTCGAAAATTCTTTTATGTTTGAATTAAAATTTAACACTACACAAGCGTGGACTGATGCTGTTATGGCTGATTTCCCTCGATTTTTACAAGATCATGCGGCGGCCGAGAAAAAAGCATCTGGCATGGCAATGTCAATGTTGTCTCATTATCCCGATAAAGCAAAGCTAGTCCGTGCCATGACAGATTTAGCCATTGAGGAGTTAATTCACTTTAAGCAGGTGCTGAAGTTATTGGTTGCTCGAAATGTTAACTTAGGTCAGGACAAAAAAGATCCTTATATTACTCAAATTCGTAAACTGTTTAGAAATGGCACTAACCTGTTTTTAATGGATCGATTATTAGTGGCAGCGGTTATTGAAGCAAGAGGCTATGAAAAATTCTGGCTGGTTTCACAAGCTTTACCCGAAGGCAAAGATAAAGATTTGTATGTGGCTATTGCTAAATCAGAAGAAAAGCATAAAAACTTGTTTGTAGAGCTGGCTTATGAATACTTTGACAAAGCAGAAGTTGATGAGCGCTTAGAAGAAATTTTGGTGGCTGAGGCTGAAATTTGTAGAAATCTGCCTATCAAAGCTGTGTTGCATTAATCGTATTTGAGCTGATATTTATCACTTTCCTATCGATGAAAATATGAAAAAAAACTTTGAAAGCATAACGCCCGAATTAGTTAATCAGCGAAAATCTGTGCATGAGCTCTGTCGGCAATTTACCCGTAGCCCAAGCAAAGGAAATCTAAAGCGTTTAAAAGCACAATTGAATGCCTGTGGTGATGAAGTGTTTATCGAATATGGCTTTCATATGGATTACGGCGATCATATTACAATAGGCAATAGAACTTTTATTAACTGTAATTGCACTATATTAGATGCGCCAAGGGCTGCACAAAAGCAGGTGCACATTGGTGAAGACTGTTTCTTAGGGCCTAATGTGCAACTTTTGGTGGTTTCACACGATGTTAATCCAATAGAACGATTGGCCAAGCATAATTATGCCGATGATATTATTATCGAAGATAATGTTTGGCTAGGCGGTGGCGTTATCGTTTTAGCGGGAGTAACCATAGGGAAAAATAGTGTTGTTGGTGCAGGTAGTGTTGTGACTAAAAATGTCGAAGCCAATAGTTTTTATGCTGGTAATCCTGCTATTAAGGTTCGTGATATATAAGCAGTAAGCTAAACTAATTTGTGGTGTAATTTGCTAATATATTGTTAAATTTGCCTAAATAAAAATGAATGTTTTTTCTAATTAATTGTATTTTAAGGTAATATTTTTTGGCCTGTCACTTGCTTTACTATGCAAGTTTATAAATATAATGATAAGAGCAAGGAACAAGTTATGTCAGTTATTTTGGAAGATAGACCTATAGAAACAGTGAGAAGTGAAGTCATTGATCAGTTGATCATGAACTATAGTCATGGTGAATTATCTTACGAAGCATTTGAACGCCGCTTAGATCAAGCAATGGAACTGCAATGTCATAAAGCGATCGTTGCACTTGCAGAAGATTTACCTTTATCCGTTGATAAAGCATTTGTTGAAAGCAAAAAGCAAGATTTAGCGCCGAATTATTCACCAAGTGATACTGAAGAAGTTGATTATATGGTGAATATTTTTAGTGGTAGCACTCGCGGCGGAGCATTCAAATTACCTAAAGAGCTCCGTTATATCAGCATTTTCAGCGGCACTGATGTTGACCTAACCCATGCGCAGTTTTGCCAAGAAGTCGTGCGCATAAAAGTTTTTAGCCTTTTTAGTGGCGATACCATTTATGTTCCTGAGAATGTGAATGTTATTTCAAAAGCATTTTGTATTTTTGGTAGTGTTGATAATACAGCAGCGACCAATACTAATATAAACCAACATGTTCCCACTGTGATTATTGAAGGGTTTTCAATATTTAGTGGTATTGATATTGAGGTGAAACGTACCATGAAAGAAAAGTTTGTTGAAATGGCTGCGAGTTTCAAAAAATTATTTTCTTAATTTGAGTTTTTACTCTATTTATCGATAGAGACTTACAAGCTTAAGGGCTATAATTAGCTATTATTACTTTAGTTTGTAGGTCTTTTATGCGTTTTCTTTCTCGTCGTTTAGTGATGCCCAACGATTTAAATTATGCCAACTCTTTATTTGGTGGTCGTGCTTTAGAATGGATTGATGAAGAAGCTGCTATTTATGCTATCTGCCAACTAGAAACCAATTGCTTGGTTACCAAACATATTGGTGAAATCAGTTTTGAATCAGCAGCGATGCAAGGTGATGTGGTTGAGTTTGGCCTAGCAACTAAAACAGTAGGTAATAGCTCTATCACAGTCACCTGTTTAGTAAGAAATAAAGCCACTAAAAAAACGATTTGTTTAGCTGATGATATAGTTTTTGTAAAAGTCGATCCTGTCTCAAGAAAGCCTATTCCCCATGGAAAAACGCTCGAACAACTTTCTAAACAAACGAAAGAAGAAATTAATAAGTTGAATATGTAGTTACGTGTACTGTATTCATCACTTTAAAAGCATTGCTAATAAGGTGTGCAGACCATAGAATGATATGATTCTTCATTTAATTAGTTAGTTTTATTATGTCTTCAGATCGCTTTGGCACTAGTGCCAACTATAAGCAAAAAGAGCAAGGATACCGAGATAGAGCCTTAAAGCTATTTCCTTGGGTATGTGGTCGTTGCGCACGCGAATTTGCTTATTCAAATATTAAAGAACTCACCGTGCATCATATTGACCATGACCATACCAACAACCCTAATGACGGTAGTAACTGGGAATTATTGTGTATTTACTGTCATGATAATGAGCATGCTAAATATACAGAACATGCTAACTATCAAACAGAGGTGAAGGCAGGGGACACGAATCAAGATACGGCTACTTACAACCCGTTCGCCGATTTAAAATCTATGATGAAAAAGTGAGTTTATTGTAATGGCAAGTGGGTAGCTCTCGTTGTCTAACTTCGTTGTGGGGCTAAGCTAGAAAGCCTCATTCTCTTCTTCGGTTAAATACTGCTGATAGCCTTTAATGCCAAAGTATCGGATGGACTTTTTTAGTTTTACTTTTTTGGCTATTAACAGTTCACCGCAGTAAATTTTCACCACTTGTTTATCACCGTTACTATCGGTTTCAAAACTGTACCTGTTATTGAGTCTGAGGTTATCAAACTCTGTTTTCATGATGAGTTTCATACCTACTCTTCTACTTTTTTAGATTATAAATTATTAATATCTTTTTGAACTTGGTAGCCTTCGTCTGTAACTATTTTTTCAAGCACTTGCACACGCTCAGTTAGTTCATCTATACGTTGTTTTAATTCAACGTTTTGCTCATCATTTGCTTCGTTGTGCTTTAATGTTTTCGTTTTGAATTCTAAGTGTTTTTTATACATCTCATATAAAATACCGAAGACAACGGAAACAATGACGATAACCATTACAGAAGTACTCATAAAAACTCCTTTACCTATGACATATTATTTATTGTAAAGTGCAATCTTGTTTAGACCAAACATTTTTGCTTTGACAGGTGCTGGTAGTACCAAGCGATAAAAAACAGCCCGATAATAAAGGGCAGGCTAGACATCACTACCCAATTCCAACCTTGATTAAATAAAACCCAGCCTGCCATAAGGGAAGCAAAAGCTTGAAAACCAAATAGTATAAAGTCGTTAGTGGCTTGAACCTTGTGACGTTCACAAGCCTCATAACTTTGAGGTAATAATGAAGTACCGGTTAAAAATAAAAAATTCCAACCAACTCCCAGTAATAATAATGCCCACCAATAATGAATAACATGCTGACCTGATAAAGTAATAACAGCAACAACGGAATAAACCAGCGTACCCACTACTAATAGCCCTTTTAATTCAATGCGCTTTATAATAAATGGCGTAATTAATGAAGGTAAATACATTGCTGCAATATGGGTTTGTATCACCCATTTGGTATCATTCAAACTATGACCTTGCATATGATGCATACTTAATGGCGTTGCTGTCATTAAATAACTCATTAGCGCAAATCCTATGGTAGCGCTACAAATGGCAATAATAAAAATAGGCTGCTTGATAATAGTTGTTAGGGAGCGTGATTCTCCAGTATTTACTTCTTCAGTACTTTCTGGATTGTTAAAAAATAACATGATGAGAGCAGCAATAACGATAAGGCCAGCTAAAAATAGGAATGAACCGGCATAACCATGAGGAGAGCTAAGCCAGTTTTTAGCAACGACAGCAATTTCTGGTCCTAAAAAAGCTGCGAAAACACCGCTAAGCATTAATATAGACAGGGTTTTAGGTATGTTTTCTGCATTTGCTGTACTTTCAATGGCGGCGAATCTAAGTTGCTGTGTAAATGCGCCACCAACGCCAATTAAAAAACTGGCAAAAGCAAAAAGCTCAAAAGAAGCAATTAACGCCGATGCACTGGCAATTAATGCTGCAATGATTAAAGTTGAAAAACCGGTAAAAACAGCAAACTTTCGTCCTTGTTTTTTAGCTATCATAGCCGCGGGGATAACACCTGTTGCAACACCTAAAATCATTAAACTGATAGGCAATGTTGCTAGGGACTCATTAGATGTAAGCTGACTTGAGAGAATGCCACCAATAAAAACAATAATAGGTGCAGAGCACATCACTAATGGCTGAGCCATAAATAGCAAAGTAATGTTTCTTGGCTGGTTAAATTGCTTAGATAAAACGTAAGCACTCAACACTATTAGTGCTAATGTTAGCAAAATCATTATTGGCATAGTTTAACTTGATTCCATCGCTAAAATGGTTTTGATATCTAATTCTTCAGGGTAAGCAATAAGAGCAACTTGTTGTTTATTTCTTGCTAAAACAGCCATACGATCAGATAACTCATTACCTTCTATATTGGCGTGTCCTTTAACATGGGAGATGATAAGTTGGCTTTTTAAACTCTGATATAAAGCAAAACACTCTTTGATAAGGGCTAAGTTTTTTATTTCTTCTCCTTTTCCTCTTGTCCAGCCTTTGGCTTGCCAGCTTTTTGCCCATTTAGTAATACAATCAATGGAGTATTTAGAGTCTGATAGAATTTGTACTCTTGATGTTTGTTGTAATTGTTTTTGTGCAAGTTTAAACGCCATTAACAAACCATTAAGCTCAGCGGTGTTGTTGGTGCCGTTTGCATTATATAAACCATAAAATAAAGCGGTTACTTTACCTTGCTGGTACAAAGCTAAGCCTGTACCTGATTTGCCTGGGTTTGGTGAACAAGCTCCGTCACAATATATTTGTACATCAGCAGCTTGTTTATTTACTGCACTATGAGTTTTATTGTCTGAGTTTGTCGAAGTTTTTTTGTCGCCGACAGGCTTTTTAGTTAAAGAGCGTTTCATCAACGCCTTGGTGTAAGTTGATGCAAAAGCTGTTTTGGCTTCTGCTTCTGAAGGAAAGCCCATAAATTGTGCATCAGGGCGTCCTTGGGTATACTTTTGTACTTCAGACCAAGTTGAAAATACACCTGTTTTAGCGCCTTTCCAAACAACGTAGAATTTTTTACTCATGAAATGTGAACATATTTTTGATAATAATTGCCATTATCATCAATAACTTTCTTTTTAGCTAGAAAAAAGAGTAGAAAACACTTTATATTATTATCTCTACTTCAAGGCTACTACGACGATTCTTTTTTTGGCGAGAATCAAGATAACGGCCTCTATTTAGTGAATCTTTACGTCTGTCTCCGCCTGCGCGGCGATCTTCCCCCTGATATAATTCATCGCTGAGTTTGTCTACTAGGTTAGTTTTATTGTTCGCTGATTCTTTCTCATTCACACTTTCTTTAGTATTTTGAAATCTTTTGCTGTGCTGCTTTTTATCTTTTGCTGTCCTACTGGCTTGGGCAATATGATGAGCATAAGTGAGTTCTTTAATATAATTCACAAAATCCTCCATTTGTATTTCTATTTTTTAGGTATGTGTTTTATTTGTTTAATAATTCATCGGCCAATTTATTTAAAAGTTTAATTTTTATACCGAAAGTAGCTTAATGTCTTTTGCCTATAGTTAAAGCTTGCTAAGATCAAAATATATATAGTTAACTTTTTAGGATTTTTATGGCAATCAACTGGTTTCCTGGCCATATGCACAAAGCGCAAAAAGAGATAAAAGAAATTTTGCCGCAAATTGATGTTGTTATTGAAGTGTGTGATGCGCGATTACCTTTTAGTAGCGAGAACCCGATGATCACCGAGATCAGGGGAGATAAGCCACTAATTAAAATCCTTAATAAAAGTGATTTGGCCGATGCCGAAAAAACTCAAGAATGGTTGGACTATTTAGAGTCTCAGCATAATGTCAAAGCTATTGCTTTAACTACTGAAAATACTGCGGCTGCGAAAATTATTCCTAGCCTAATCCGAAAGTTAGCGCCAAATAAAGATGAAGCGGGCAAACAGATTAACGCTGTGATTATGGGAATACCTAATGTAGGTAAATCAACTTTAATTAATACTCTAGTTGGTAAAGCTAAAGCTAAGGTAGGTAACGAGCCTGCGGTAACCAAAGGCCAGCAAAGAATACGCTTAGAAGAAGGCTTATATCTTTTTGATACACCGGGCATGTTATGGCCTAAAATCGATAATGAAAATAGTGGCTATCGTTTAGCCGTTTCAGGAGCGGTAAAAGACACCGCTTTCGATCATGATGATATTGCTTATTTTGCTGCAGAATACTTGCTTGGTGCTTACCCTCAACGCTTGCTTGACCGTTATAAATTAGATGAACTTCCAGTTCATGAAGAAGATCTTATTGAAGCAATTGGTAGAAAACGTAGTTGTGTGCGAAGTGGTGGCCATGTTGATATGCATAAAGCTTCGGTGATTTTAATTAACGAGATCAGAGATAAAACACTTGGCGAAATAACTTTTGAAATGCCAGAAGCTATTGAAAAAGAAAATATTTACTTTGCAGAACAAGAAGCTAAAAAAGTGGCAGCGAGAGAAGCTAAAAAATTAGCCCGCGGTCGCGGTAGAAAAAATAAAAGGAAATAACTATGTCAGAACAATTCACTTTACATCCTCAATTAGCCAATGACTGCTTTGAAATAGCCGAGTTGCCGCTTTGTAAATTACTGCTGTGCAACGATAGTGCTTACCCTTGGTTTATTCTTGTACCTAGAGTTGAGGATATTACAGATATTTACCAGCTAGATTGGCAACAACAGCAGCAGTTATTAAATGAATCAAGCTTGCTTAGCGAGCTTTTGATGCAAGCCTTTGCTGGCGATAAAATGAATGTGGCAGCATTAGGAAACGTTGTTGAACAATTGCATGTGCATCATGTGGTGCGTTTTAAAAAGGACGTAAGTTGGCCTAAGCCTATTTGGGGCCAACAACCTTTAACCCCTTACACAGAAGATGAATTGGAGCAAATTAAAGCAAAAATATTACCCCAATTATCTTCGATTACTGTCTAACACACTAATATTAAGCGGCTGTTGGTGCTTTTTGGTTATTAGTCATATTAACAGCAGCTAAAGCCTGACGTAAGTCAGCTATTAGATCGTCAACATTTTCTAATCCAACAGATATTCTTATTAACGAGTCGGTAATGCCTGCTCGTTCTCTTTCTTCTGGAGTATAGGGAGAATGTGTCATAGAAGCAGGGTGTTGAATTAATGACTCTGCATCACCTAAACTAACAGCAATGGCAAATAGCTGCATGGCATCAATAAAGTTAGCACCACCTTCAAGGTTGGTATTTAATTCAAAAGCAATAACGCCGCCTGCGGCTTTCATTTGTGATCCAATAAACTTATTGCCAGGATGAGATTTTAATCCAGGATAATATACTTGTTTAACGGCTTGATGTTGTTCTAAAAACTCTGCAATGGTTTGTGCATTGCTGCAGTGGCGTTCAACTCTAATAGGTAATGTTTTAATGCCACGTAATATAAGCCAAGCATCGTGTGGGCTCATGGTTGCGCCAATATCTTTTAATGTGGTCATTTTTATTTCATTGATCATCTCATTACTGCCACAAACAATACCAGCTACAACATCACCATGACCATTTAAATACTTAGTGGCGCTGTGAATGACTATATCAGCACCAAATTTTGCTGGTTGCTGCAATACAGGAGTAAGAAATGTATTATCAACAACAGAAATTAGTTGGTGCTTTGTCGCAATCGCGCAAATGCGCTCAAGGTCGAGTACTACCAAGTTAGGATTGATTGGTGACTCTAAAAAAACTAGTTTTGTGTTTTCTTGAATAGCAGCCGTGATATTGTCAGGTTCAGTCATATCAACAAAAGTCACTTCAATACCAAATTTTTTCATCATATGGCTCATCAATGCAAATGAGCAGCCATATACTGCTTTTGATGAAATCATATGATCGCCAGCTTGCAGGTTTGTTAATAACGCTGCTGATACGGCTGCCATGCCTGTCGCTGTGGCTGCCGCATCTTCCATGCCTTCCATTGCTGCAACACGCATCTCTAACTGTCTAGTTGTTGGGTTACCTAGTCGGGTATAAATAAAGCCCTCACTTTCACCAGCAAAACGCTCAGCACCTTGCTGAGCATTGTCAAAAATAAATGTTGACGTTTGATATAGCGGGGTTGCTAATGAGCCGAATTGTTCATCGTTGATACGGCCAGAGTGTATTGCTTGAGTTTCTATGGCAGTTTTTTGGGTTGAGCTATTATTGTTATTTTTCATTAAATCCTCGAGCAATGCTACGTTGCTGAATGTGAATTGTAAAAGATGCTCTTAGTACTGCAAATAACAATCCAAAAGTTCAAACTCATTTAAAATCAATAGATTACCGTTGTTTTTTTTGTATGGTGAATTTTGGTGTAATTTATTTATTACAAGGGCTGATGTTTTACTGTTGAAAGCATACTGTTTATTAGCGCTTATCCTTTAAAAATAGTGGATTAATCATTTTTGTACTTATATTATTACATGTAATGAATTTATTACTGAAATGTAATGGTTAAAATGCGAATAGAAATAAAATCAAGTGATAGGATTGGCATAAGTCAGGAAATTTTAACAGTGTTTGCACGGCAAGCATGGAACCTAAAGGCTGTAGAAGTCAGTAAAGGCTTTACCTTTGCCCACCTTGAGCATCCTAATTTACAACTCAATGAAATTAGCGATTGTTTAGCAAGTATTGATGGCATTATTAGCGTTAGCGAAATTAGCCTACTTCCTATTGAGCAAAGGGAAAATCACTTGCAAACCTTACTTGATAGGATCCCCGATCCCATTATAGATATTGATCATCAGGGCACTATTCTAGCGGTTAATGCCGCCACGCAAAAACTGCTTATTAACCCCAATAAGCTCAGTGAACAAGACATAATTGGCCGCTCTGTAGAAGATTTTGCCGAACAAAAAATAGAAAGCTTATTAACAGATAAAGCCGTCACACTTTCAATATCTTTTAATAATAAAGTGTATTTAGCTGATATCAGCCCTGTGTTGAGTAAACATCAACAATTAACAGGAGCGATGATCACCTTACGTTCTATGAAATCAGTAGGTAGGCAACTTGCTTTGATGCAAAGTTATCAGGAGCAAAGCTTTGAAAATATCATCGGCCAATCGGCTAAAATACTGTTAATTAAGGAGCAAAGTGAGCGTTTTGCCAAGCTTGATTTACCGGTATTAATTAGCGGTGAAACAGGCACAGGTAAGGAGTTGATTGCTAGAGCGCTACATCATAAAAGTCCTCGTGCTAAAGCACCTTTTTTGGCGATAAACTGTGCTTCACTGCCTGAACATTTATTGGAAAGCGAACTCTTTGGTTATAGTGCTGGTGCTTTCACTGGCGCTAGTAAAGCAGGAAAACCTGGATTAATCGAGTTGGCAGAAGGTGGTAGTCTTTTTCTTGATGAAATAGCTGAAATGTCTATTTACCTACAAGCTAAGCTTTTACGTTTTTTACAAGATTTTTCCTATAGACGTGTTGGTGGTACCAAAGAGCTGTATGCCAATGTGAGGATTATTAGTGCTAGCCATCAGGACTTACCCGAATTAATTGCAGGTAATAGCTTTAGAGAAGATTTGTTTTATCGGCTAAATGTGTTGAATTTAGACTTGCCACCATTGCGTGAAAGAGCTGATGATATTGCTTTGTTGGCGCAACACTTTATTGATAATGCTAGTAAACAAGTAAAACAAAGCAGTAAAAATCGAGTGAAGTCGCCAGAGTTAAGAGAAACAGCATTAGCTTTATTAAAAGACTATCATTGGCCTGGCAATATTAGGCAGCTACAGAATATACTGTTTTCGGTAGTAGCACTAAATAACACAGGTTACATTGAAGAAGTTGAGGTTGCACAGGCATTAGCTAAATTTTCTCAAGCAGGTCAGAATGAGTTTGTTGAGAAAAATCAGTCATCACATAAAGATTGGGCAAGTGCTCAAGCAGATTTTGAAAAGCAACTACTAATACAGCTTTATCCTTTATTTCCAACTACACGTAAGCTTGCTGAGCGATTAAATGTTTCACACAATAAAATTGCCATGAAGTTAAGGCAATACAATATTAAATAGTGACAGAGTTTTATCGTATTTTTAGCTTAATTGAACGATAAAAGCTTTGCTTAATTAGTTTTGGTGGTTAGTTTGAGTATTGAAACTAAATTATTTTTAATAAAAGGAAAAAATAAATGAAAATACTAAAAGCACTTTTATTAAGTTCGTTGTGTGTGGTAGGTGTAACTACTAGTTATGCAAAACCTCAATTGGAATTTGAAGTAGGAAAGAGACCACAAAAAGATATTGTACGAGATAGTCAAAGTAAAGGACCAGAAATTGTTGAGCTTGTCGGGATCAAAGAAAATATGCAAGTGTTAGATATACTTGGCGGTGGCGGATATTACAGTGAAATATTAAATAAAAAAGTAGGTCAGGGCGGTAAGGTCTATTTACATAATAACCAAGCCTATATGCCGTGGGTTGAAAAAGAGCTCATTGCTCGTTTTGCCGATAATCGGTTAGAAAATGTTATCCGTTGGGATAGGGAAGTGGATAACCTAGGGTTTAAAGAGCAAAGCTTTGATGCGATATTTTTTGTGTTGGGTTATCACGATATGTACCACACAACAGAAGGTTGGAGCATTGACAAAGATGATTTCTTAGCACAATTAACTAAAGCGTTGAAAGTGGGCGGTAAACTACTCGTTATTGATCACAGTGCGTTGGCAGGATCTGGCACGCAATATTCTCAAGAAACACATCGTATTGCTGCTGATTATGTGAAAAAAGAACTGGCAGCCAAAGGTTATAAGCTAATTAAAGAGAGTGACTTATTAGCGAATCCGAATGACAGTAGACTAACCTCTCCATTTACTAAAGAGATGCGTCGTAAAACCGACCGCTTTGTTTTGTTGTTTGAGAAGAAATAAAAAATTTTAATACGAGAGATCGTAGCTCTAATAAAAAAGCCCTGATATTGATATATCAGGGCTTTTTTTCTATTCAACTTTCGTTAACTAGTTAAGTTTAAAATCCACACTGTTTACCTTGGTTTTTATCTTTAAGCCAAGTATGTAAAGGTGCGAAGTAATCTAAAATGGCTGTTGCATCCATTTGCTCATTACCTGTCAATACTTTATAAGCTTGTTGCCATGGTTGGCTAGAGCCCATTTCTAACATGGTATTAAGTGCTGTACCTGCATCTTTATTGTTGTAGATTGAACAACGGTGAATAGGGTCGGTATTTCCTGAAATCTCACATAAGGCACGATGGAATTCAAACTGCTGAATATGCGCTAAGAAATAACGGCTATAAGGTACGCCACCAGGTACGTGGTATTTAGCACCCGGATCAAAAGCGTCAGCATCACGCGCTATTGGTGCTGCAACACCTTGATACTTCTCACGTAATTCCCACCAAGCTGTATTATAGTTTTCAGGTGTTACTTCACCTGAATAAACTTTCCAACGCCATTGATCAACTAATAAACCAAATGGGATAAAGGCGACTTTATCTAATGCCATTTTCATTAATAAGCCAATATCTTTTGACTCATCAGGAATGGTGTCGATTAAACCAATTTCTTTTAAATATTTTGGCGTAACAGAAAGGGCAATGGTGTCACCAATCGCTTCATGGAAACCATCGTTAGCACTGCCTTGAAAGTAAACTGGTTGGTCTTTGTAAGCGCGTTGATAGAAGTTATGCCCTAATTCATGATGAATAACCGAAAACTCTTCACCGGTTTTTTGAATACACATTTTGATGCGTAAATCATCTTTAGCATCTAAATCCCATGCTGAAGCATGACAAATTACATCTCTATCTTCAGGCTTGGTGAATAATGAGCGAGTCCAGAATGTTTCTGGTAAAGCATCAAAACCAAGTGAAGTGAAGAATTTCTCAGCACCTTTTACCATTTTTATTTCATCATAGTTATGAACCGCTAATTGCTTAGTGATGTCATAACCTGGATCGGCATTTTCAGGAGCCACTACATCGTAGATGTTACCCCAAGACTGTGCCCACATGTTACCTAGTAAATGCGCTGGAATTGGTTGGTCTTGTGGTACTTTGTCTTCGCCGTACTCTTTACCTAATTCACTGCGTACATAACAATGTAAATCATCATACAATGGCTTAACTTGACCCCAAAGTCTGTCTAGCTCTTTGGCAAAATCATCTGCTGGCATATCATAGTTAGAACGCCACATAGTACCTAAATCTTTATAACCAAGGCCGTTAGCCCCTTCATTAGCAAGCTCTGCTTGACGTGTATAAAGAGATTTCATTGGCGGGCTGATTTGACGCCAACCTTGCCACATGTCTAATAACTCATCATAGTCACGAGAAGTCGCCATGGTAGAAGTCATATCACCTAGGCTTAATTTTTTGCCATCTTTAGTGGTGTAACTACCTTTACCATATAAACTTCCTAACTCTGCGCCAATTTTGGCTAACTCAGCCGATTTGGTAGAGTCTTGTGGCGCAGGTAATACCAGAGATTGCTTTAAAATATTTAATTGGCGTCGCTGAATTGGTGTAACTTCAACATCATCGAATTGCGCTGCTTGCATGGCAAATCGAACACCCGCTTCCGTTGATTTTTGATCTGCTTCAGCAGCAAGAGAGGCTGTATCTTCAGTAATAAAGTTGGCATAAATCCATGCAGCGCGAGCACCTGACTTACCTAGTTCAACCATTTCTTTGGCGACTTTATCTAAAAATAATTGTGCGTCTTGGCTAGTAAGGGCTTGAGCTGTGGCTTGTTGTTCTTTATTGTTTTCTGCAGCATTTTTACTTTGTTCTTGGTTACACGCTGTTAATGAGCCTGCAACGATAAGTGCGATAGCAGTATACTTAAAAGTATTTGTTATTTTTTTCATGTTAATTTGAATATGCTATGGAAAGGGTGAAATGAGTATATTGAATCTATTTGTTAATGCAATGAAACTAGCATAAATAGTAGATAAGCTAACAAAAGCTCATGTATAGAAAGCGTAACACTTATTAGAAAAATTGCTTGAAATGACAAGTAAAAAAAAGACTCAGGGCAGATTGACAGATCAGGCCGCTGAGTCAGGGAGTTTTTTGAGTATATACTCTTATAGATATGAGTTTATATTTTCAAAATAGTTCAAAAAATATGCGTTAATGATTAATAATTTTTTTCCTGGAGAAATGGGCTTGACCAAATGAGGATAAATACGCTATTTTAAACGCTTGTTTGAATTTGATTTTGGTTCTTTGGTAATAAACAAATATGAGTACAAAAAATAAAATTTTAGATGCCGCAGAAATATTGTTTGCTGATAAAGGTTTTAATGGCACTTCTCTTCGCGAAATCACTAGTTTAGGAGAAGTTAACTTAGCGGCAGTTAATTATCACTTTGGCTCAAAAAAAGAACTGATTAAAGCTGTGATGTCTCGTTATATGAATGAGCTATCGCCTCGTTTGGAATCTGCACTTGCAGCACTTTGTCAAGATGATGTTCAGCCAACACTGATTGAAGTATTCTCTGCCTTTATTGAGCCTTTATTGCACTTAAATGAGTTTAAAGAAAATGGCACAAGCACTTTTCTACAGTTATTAGGTCGAGGTTATACAGACAGTCAAGGCTTTTTACGTTGGTTTTTAACAACACAGTATCCAGGTGTATTTACACACTTTACGCAAGCTGTTAGTAAGGCTTATCCAGAGCTGAGCGCAGAAGAAATGTTTTGGCGATTGCACTTCACCATGGGAACGATTGTTTTTACTATGTCATCAAGTGATGCGTTAATTGATATTGCTCATAACGACTTTGAACGTGAGGTAGATATTGCTGGCGTAATTAAGCAAGTGATACCTTACGTGGCAGCAGGTGTTGCTGCCCCGATTGTAACGCCATCAATTTAATTGTTGTAAGCTATAAAGGTTTATATCCCGCGTTATTGATTTTGATAAGGACGCTACATGGATGTAGCTTATTAGAGAATGCAGGAGCATATTCTCCTGAATAACCATTACCTGCAATCAATGCCTTGCCTATAAACCTTTAAATTCTCGCTAAGAGATCACTTTCTTATACTGATTGGTATTAGTACTGTCTCTTAATCATTAAAAGAGTGATGAAATACTTTATAGCTTTTTCGCATGAACTAGTCTGTTTATCATGATTAAAAAAGCAGCTACAGTATAAAAACTAAAAACTACAACCATCCATTGCGGCATACTCAAGCCAAGAAATTGCCAGCTGATTTCACCACAATCTCCTGTTGCTTCAAAAATGCTCGGAATCCATTCGTGTAATGGTGCCCAGCTTGGAAAGTTAGGGATAAGCTCACAACTAAAAAAGAGCGAACCACTGTTTGATTGCATTTCAACATGTTCAAGGGCAATGATTAATCCCCAAACAGCGCCGGTAGCCCATAGAACGTAGCTAATAATTCTAGCAATTATATAGTTATGGCCAGCGAAGCCAATAACACCTGCAAAGATAATAGCCGCAGTGGCGAGGCGTTGATATACACACATAATACATGGCGCTAAATCCATGAAGTATTGAAAAAATAATGCACAAAGCTCTAAGCCTAATGCAGATACTCCAAGTAGTAGCCAAGGTTTTGGGGACGTTGTTAAATCACTAATAATTTTCATTATTGGCCTTATGATTGAAAAGTTTGACGAAATATTGAAAGCAAAAAAAGCTCCTAATAGGTTAGGAGCTTTTTATCACAATTAATTAGTAAGTTAAATAAATAACAGTACTTAATAAATATTAATGTTTTTTAGGTGCTGCATGTGAAGCTTCACCAGTATGATGCTGAATAATACCTGACTCATAATAGCTCTCAGTAGAATCAGCTAAGTGTCCAGAAGCGATAGCGGCTAAGCCAACTAACGTCAATACCAGTGTATACGGTAGAGCCATAATCATCATTCGACCGTAAGATAAACGTACCAATGGTGCTATTGCTGAGGTCAGTAAGAATAAAAATGCAGCTTGGCCGTTTGGTGTAGCAACACTTGGTAGGTTAGTACCGGTATTAATAGCAACAGCTAGTAAATCAAATTGGTCGCGTGTGATTTGACCGGCAGCTAATGCTTTTTGGACTTCGGTAATATAAACAGTACCGACAAAAACATTATCACTAACCATAGATAATAGGCCGTTTGCTAAATAGAACATAACAAGTTGCATATTCCCTTCATAGGTCAATACCCATGTAATTACAGGGGTAAATAGTTGCTGGTCAATAATAACGGCAACGACAGCAAAAAATACCGCAAGGAGTGAGGTAAACGGCAGTGCTTCTTCAAAAGCATGGCCAATTTGATGTTCTTCTGTAATACCAGTAAAAGAGGTAGCAAAAACAATAACGCTCAAACCGATTAAGCCAACTGGAGCAAGATGCAACGCTAGGCCAGTAATTAACCATACTGCGATAAATCCTTGCATAACAAGTTTTACATTATCACGCTTTGTGCGATTTTTGCTTTCTTCTTCATCAAATTCACTAAGTACTTTCAGAACATTTTCTGGCAATTTTATACCGTAGCCAAACCATTTAAGTTTTTCTAACAATACACACGTTAACATGCCTGCAAAAAACACCGGTATGGTAACTGGAGACATGCGAATTGCGAATTCTATGAAATCCCAACCAGCTTGTTGACCAATGATCAAGTTTTGTGGCTCACCAACAATGGTACATACGCCACCAAGCGCTGTACCAACAGCAGCGTGCATTAATAGATTACGTAAGTAACCACGAAACTGATCTAAATCATTACGGTTATATTCGGGTAGGTCATGGTCTTGGTTATGGTCATGGTCGTGATGTGGCTGTTTACCTGAAGCGACTTTGTGGTAAACCGTATAGAAGCCAACTGCGACACTAATTATTACGGCAATAACTGTTAAGGCGTCTAGGAATGCTGATAAAAAAGCCCCTGAAAAACAAAATAAAAAAGACACCATAATTTTTGAACGAATTTTAGTTACTATTTTTGTAAATAAAAATAGTAATAAATCCTTCATGAAGTAGATACCCGCAACCATAAAGATAAGTAACAGTATAACTTCAAAATTAACTACCATTTCATGCATGACCTGATCAGGTGAGGTCATGCCAATGAATACGGCTTCAATTGCTAATAAACCACCTGGCTGCAAAGGATAACACTTCAGTGCCATTGCTAGTGTGAAAATAAATTCAATAACTAAGGCCCAACCTGCGGTGTAAGGATCAATTAGAAAAAATAATATAGGGTTTAAAACTAAGAAAGAAATAATTGCTAGTTTGTACCATTCAGGAGAGTTTCCTAAAAAATTTTTATAAAATGCACTCATAAATGACTGTTGCATAATTTGCCTTTTCGGTAGGTAAAAGTTTAATTATATTTGAGTTACTTATTATTGAATATAGTTAAACAGAGGTATCAATAATTGGCAGTAGTTTAAGCACTATTGACTGTATTGTAAATAACCATATGCTCCAATATAAAAACTTACCTTTAGGTAAATAATGAACCTGTTAATAGAAGGTATGAATAAAGAGCGTTTCAATGAAAAATGGTAACTCTTATCATTATGACTAATTTTGCTTGATTAGATTAATTGGTCTCTCGAATATTGGATATATGTTTTTTAAATAACCAATCTCGTCCGAATAAAAGAATGTTTTTCCATTGCGAAATATTCATTGTTCTAGCGGCTTTAGGGAGATCATATTGTTATGTAATGAAAAGGTATACTCGTTTACTTTGTGCGCGAAACTATATAAAAATTCTGATAGTTCAATCAAGGCTTCGTTAAAATGATATATCTAAATATGGATAATTATCGTAAATATTATTAAAAACTTTGGATGTCATTATGAATTTTAATTATAGTAAGTTAATATTTGTATTAAGAACTTATTTTATAAATCCTTATTACGCTTGTACCAAGTAAATCTTCTGGTACAATCAGTTTCATTCATTCTGTTTCTTAGGTTAATAAACCCATATGGTTATAAAAGCACAAAGTCCAGCCGGATTCGCGGAACAATATATTGTTGAATCTATTTGGAATGGGGGCTTTCCTCCCGGTTCTATTCTTCCTGCCGAACGAGAGTTGTCAGAATTAATTGGCGTGACTCGAACTACACTCAGAGAAGTGTTGCAACGATTAGCTCGAGATGGTTGGTTAACGATAAAGCACGGTAAGCCAACTAAAGTGAATAACTTTTGGGAAACGTCTAGTTTAAATGTTTTAGAAACATTAGCTCAGCTTGATCAGGAGGGGATTCCTGATTTGGTTGATAACTTGCTTTCAGCTCGTACTAATATTAGTGCCATTTATGTTCGTGGTGCACTAAAAAATAACCCTGAAAAAGCCATTGAAGTATTAAGTGCTTATACAGAAGTTGCGGATAATGGTGAAGCTTTTGCGGATTTTGATTACAAAATCAATAAAGAATTGGCGGTAGCATCGGGCAACCCTCTTTATTTGTTGATCTTAAATGGTTTTAGTGGTTTGTATTCTCGTATTGGTAGTTTGTATTTTGCTAACCCTGAAGGACGAGAAATATCACGAGTTTATTACCAAAAGTTAATTGAACTTGCCCAAGAAAATCGTTTTGACGATTCTGTTTTTGCTGTTCGTAAATATGGTATTGAGTCAGGTAAGCTTTGGGTCGACTTAAAAGACGACGTGTTAAAAGAACTGTCAGACGATTAGTTTTAGCCGTTTTAGTTTCTTGTAAAAAAAAGCAATTAATTATTTAATTGCTTTTTTTTTGATTATTCGAAATTGAGTATATAACTATATGCCTAGCTCACCAGTCTCTTTTATTGCCTAACTGCTAAGTCATTTTGCTGAATGTTCCCTAATAAACTGTTATCAACGGTCACAGCATTGGCGGTTTGTCTTGTAAGCTTTGTCACTTTAACTTTATACGGGCTAACATTGTAACTGATGTATTGCTTGCCATTGTCGGCAATGAAATTATCTAAATGTAAAAGTGAAAATTCATCGCCTATTTTCACCCCGTGATGACGTCCTAAGTTGATCACCACTTGGTTTCCTGACACATCTAAGAGCTTCCCTTCGCTTGGCTCACACATAATATTCTTGTCTATATCAGTAACGGCTTTTTCTACTAACTTATTAACCATGTGGCCATATTCACTTTGCCAGAAAACACTGCTATTAACATCAACAGAGCGTCTTTTATTAAAATCCCAAATTGAGTTATTTTGATAAGTTTGTTGCCATGCTAATTCTCCCGTCAAACCATTATATAAATATAGGGTGAAATGAAAGTTTCTAGGGTAGGTGGCTTGTTGCCAAACTTGCCAGCTATTGCTTCTTTGTTCGGTTAACGATAAATCATTGATCTCTGTAAATACCACATATTGACTGTCGCTATTACTTGCGAGAGAGATAACCAGCTGCTTTATTTTTTCATCATTGTAGCTTTGATTTAATCGAGAAAAGGCTGTGCTACTCTTTAATAATAACTTAGGGTTTGCATAAGAACTGTGATTTATTACTTGTTGATTTATTTTATCTATCAGTGCGGCATCAATGTTATATATTTCACCAATATTGGCATGTTCACGTTGAGTTAATCGGCCTTTGGTAAAAAGTAGTGATTTCTTTAAATCTAGTGCGAAACATTTTTTATCCTGTGGAATAATATCTGCACGAATTGTAACGCTAATAGTATCACCACTATGTAACTCATCTATCAGCTCGATTGAGTTAACACTGCCACTTGCTCTTATACTTATATTATCTTGAGTTAATAAACCGTTGACCACTTGTTGTACACTTGAAACACTTGCCCCAGCAATAAGTAAGGCTTTTTTTAGGGCGTTTTCAGTGGCTATGGTACGTGCTACCTCAAGAGAGTTTTTTTCAAAACTTGCATGTCCTCGTGCTTCATACCATTGGGCATAGGTATTGAAACAGGTCAAAGGCAAACAAAAAAGTAAAGCCAATAGTAAGATTAGGTTACGCATAAAAATATCCACTGTTGCAAGAGTAATACTTGCTTTAGTTACTTCTAAAAGTTCATGTTCTATTATTAATTATGGAATATGCATTATTTATGCCTGTTTATTTATTGCGAATTTGACGCTATTAAATAGTTGGTCTGATATGTGCATTGTTTCTCATACAGAAAACAATTTACCATCGAAATAAAGTTGTTAGTTAACGCATTATTTTAAATAGCAGTTATCAGCGCTAACTTTTAAAAGGGGAATAGCATGAAAAAGTGGCTTATACCATTACTCTTACCAACATTACTCTCTTGCGGAATAACTCAAGAAGAGAATTTTTATAAGTCTACCCAAGTTGATAAAGGCGAGATTGACAGTTATAACCTGCCTAAACATGCCATTAATGATGTGGTAAAGGGCTTAGCTTATCAAATGCTAGAGAGTAGTGCTTTTGTTAACGCTAAAACACCTGTAGCGGTAGCCTCTTTTGTGAATCTAAAGGATCTAGAGTCCACTAATTGGCTAGGAAATCAGCTTGCAGAGAATTTTGTTCATGAGCTTCAGCGTCATGGTTTAGTGGTTATTGATTTTAAAACCACAGGACATATTCGTGTAACCAAAGATGGCGATTATATTTTTAGTCGCGATTGGAAAGAACTGCCTGAACGTCAGATTATTGACTATGTTGTTGCGGGTACCATGATGGAACAAGAAAATGGTATTTTGATCAATGCCCGTATGATTGGTATTCAATCTAGAGTTGTTGTGGCAACCGCACAATCTTTTATTCCTTCTTGGGTGCTAGGGGAAGAAAAGAGCCATAGTGAAAATGTTAAAATGAAAGACGGCATGATTATTCGCAGTAACGCCATGTTAATTGAGAATGAAAGAGCGGTTGAGATACAAAATTAAAGATCTTTATGAAGTTAATTCTTCAGTATTTATCAAGGCGGAAATATGAATAAATTATTATTTTCAATACTATTGCTCAGTTTACTATTAATAACTTCTTGCTCAAGTGTGTATGACAAGCATGTACAGTGGCAAATGGTTGAACCTGAAGCTTTTCCTATTATTCGTGGTATTGGCTATGCGCCGATCAGTCTACAAAAATCTGAGCATGAAACTCAACGGATGCTTATGGCCATTAAGGCGTCAAAAATTGCCGCTTATGCTGAATTAGCGGAGCAGGTTTATGGACAGCAAATAAGTAGTAAAACAACCATGGCAGATATGTTGATTGAAAATCAGCAATTAGCTACGTCGGTACAAGGGTTAATTCGCGGTGCTAAAGTCGTAAAAAGTTATCCTGTTGGCGATACTTATACCACTGAGTTGCAGCTAGACTTTAAGGATGTTTACGAAATTTATCAGGCCAGTTCAAATCGTAAAGAGATAAAAGCAGTTCAGTACTTTTAAAGTTATTATTGCTTCATTATTGAAAACTTTGGGATTGCCGAAAACCTAGAGAAAACTAAAAAAGAAGACTTAAAGCTAAGTCTTCTTTTTATTTATGTATGCTTAGGTATAAACAGATAACTTCAACTATAAGTGTTAAAGTTTTTAATTCGAAACTAGGCTTTTAATCCAATACTAGATAAGCCACCACTTTTCTTACCTTTATTATCATAGGTAATAGCCGTTTTATTATGACTCTCTAACAGACTTGTTTTCATACGTTCAACAGCAAGTTGAGATTGATTAATAATTTGACCGTTTACCTGATTTTGTTGCTGACACTTTACTAATAAACTCTCGATGTCCGCTAGCTCTTGGCTTAAAAGTCCTGCGGCTTTATCTTGAGCAAACTGTTGATTTACAATGATTTGTTGGTCTAACGTTTGAATGCTAACTAGTAACTGATTTTTTTGCTGGCTTATATTGATGAGCTCTTCAGGTTGGTGTTGCTGTAAGACTACTTTTTCTTCAGCAATAATAGTTTCTAGAGCTTGTAATTGTGAATACTGCTTAGCGAGCAGGTTTAAAGATTCTTCTGAAGCAGACATAAATGGCATCCTTTGATGATAACACGCTAGATAATAACGCTATTAACAGTAATTATTACCTAGTGTAATATTGATATCAATGTATAGTAGCCAAATATGATTACCCAATATAATTAAACTAAAATATCTTGATGTTTAATTAAACCAGTTTAAATTCAAAGTTGGCAATACTCGCTGCAAGCTTTTGAGGATCAACCTTATAATCGCCCGACGCAATGGCCTTTTTCAGCTCGTCTACTTTTTTCTGATCGACTACAGGCGCCTCATTTGCTTTTTTCTGTAATTCACTTAATTGTTTTGCTTGTGGAGTGATAGAGACAGAATCAGCTCTTGACTGTTTTACTTGCGTATTAGCAGTCGACGTTTGCTCAGCTTGTTGCTTTACTTGTGCTTGCTTATTTTGATGAACTTGAGCTTGGTTGTTCAAGTTATTGATATTTATAGCCATAATATTAACCTGCGGCAAAGATGCTTTATATAAAGAATTATTCACTAACTTTATATCGGCAAATACATTAAAAACTTAAATTTAAATTACAATAAAATTATAAGTTAATCGTTACCTGATTAATAGCACTAACTTTAGGGCGAATTATTTTACCAGAACGGGTATTTTTTACTCTTATTTGCTGATTAAGGTTACCTGAACTAATAGCTGTGCCACGGGTTTTAATCATGAAGTTGTCTGACTTTGCAATGATAGTGACAGCATCCCCCTTACAAACTAAACAAACATGCTTGCTGGCTATTGCTCGTCCTTTTCCTATTCTTTTAGTGGCTTTGCTACCTAGTACACTATCTTTTTCGGCAAGCTTTTTACCACGTACTTTATTGGTGGGTAAATATTCAATGGCGACATTCTCATCCGTTAGCATCATACCCTTCTCAATAGTAGAACTCGCCACTAAAACAGCAAAAGTTTGTTCAATTTTTGCGGGGATATATATCCGCCATGGTGTTGGGGTACTGCAAGATATTTCAACATTTACATTTCTACCATTATATTTTTCAGGTATATTGGCTGTAAGAGCTTGATGGCAGGGATTAATTACTATTCTAGGGTCGAGTTTGGCAACACTGATAGATACTTTTCCCCCTTTAGGTGGTGAAACTTTACCTTCAAGATACTTTTTAGCTAATGTCTCTAGAAAAGTAGCGTCAAAAGAACTAGCAGGGCTCAAGTTAGGTGCAAGAGCAACAAAGTAAGCAATAAATAAAAAAAACTTTTTATAAGGCATAGTTTTTATAGTTTATCTTTAGGTTAATTAAAATACTCGACTATGCTTAAACTAAGTCAGCATAGTTGCTATTAAGTCAATTTTGTGGCGAAAAGTTATTTATTTTAATTATGTTAACTGCTTACGTAGCAATTATATTGTTATTTCTAATATAATTGCTTATAAATGGATTAACGTTTTCGGCGTATAATTGACTTATTATTAATGTAATCAAGAATTGTGCCTGCTTTGCCTTTTTATTTATCGATAAAGCAAAAAACAATTTAGATTAAAACGAGGTTTTTATGGCGGGTATATTAGATTCAGTTAACCAACGAACGCAACTGGTTGGTCAAAATAGACTGGAATTATTACTGTTTAGACTCATTGGAAGTCAGCGCTTTGGTATCAATGTTTTTAAAGTAAGAGAGGTCTTACAATGTCCTCGGTTAACATCATTACCAAAACAAGACCCTTTCATTAAGGGCGTTGCTCATATACGTGGCCAAACTATTTCTGTGATAGATTTAAGTAAAGCCATTGGTGGCCCTGCTATTACTCAAACAGAAGACTCGTTTATCATCATTGCTGAATACAACCGTAGTGTACAAGGTTTTCTTGTTGCAGGTGTTGAACGTATCGTTACCTTAAGTTGGAAAGATATGATGCCGCCTCCTGAAGGAGCTGGTAAGTCTAGTTATTTAACTGCTGTGACTGAAATAGATAACCAAATGATTTCAATTTTGGATGTTGAGAAAATCTTAAATGAAATTAACCCTGTTTCTACAGACTTAAGTGAAGATGTTGCTGATGAAACTGTTGGCGAAGAATTAGGCGAACGCATTATCATGATAGCGGATGACTCTACTGTCGCTAGAAACCAGGTAAGAAGAGCCTTAGAGCCATTAGGTGTTAAGATGGCGTTGGCGAAAAATGGACAAGATGCTTTAGAGCAACTAAAAGCAATTGAAGCAACTTGTAATAAGAGTATTACTGAAAAAGTAGCCTTAATGGTATCTGATATTGAAATGCCAGAAATGGATGGTTATACCCTAACGGCTGAAGTGAAGGGTAATGAGCGTATGTCAGACATGCCGGTTATTTTGCATACTTCACTAAGTGGCGTATTTAATAATGCCATGGTGGCAAAAGTAGGAGCAGAAGACTTTATTCCTAAGTTTCATCCTGATGAATTGGCAACCGCGGTAAAAAAATGGCTTCATCACAATGATTAAGTTATTCATTAATCATTTTATATAGTTATTAGGAAGCAGTAATAGTGTCAGCAAGACAACTTGACGATAAAAATTATCATCAATTTAGAACTTTTTTAGAGCAGCAATGCGGCATCGTGTTAGGTGAAAATAAGCAGTACCTAGTAAAAAGTCGCTTAGCACCTTTAATGAGTAAATTTAATATAAGCTCTTTAAGTGAGTTGGTTACTCGTACGCTATCACCTGTTGAACGACAACTACGAGCAGCCGTGATTGATGCCATGACAACCAATGAAACCTTATGGTTTCGTGATGATTACCCGTTTAAGTTATTAAAAAGGCAATTGTTACCTGACTTTGCAAATAGAAGAACACCTGTAAAAATATGGTCTGCCGCAAGCTCTTCAGGACAAGAGCCCTATTCAATCGCAATGTCTGTATTAGAATATCAAGAAGCTAATCCGGGGGCGTTTCCTCGTGGTGTGCAAGTTATTGGTACAGATATTTCAACGACCATGCTAGAGCATTGTAAATATGGTCATTATGATTCCTTAGCACTCGCTCGTGGCTTATCAGCTGAACGTAAAAGTAAATTTTTTGAGCAGGGCGATAATGGCATGTTAAAAGTAAAAGATGAGGTCAAAAACATGGTAAGTTTTAGGCCCCTTAATTTACTTAATAGCTATAGTTTGATGGGGCGCTTTGATATTGTCTTTTGCCGCAATGTGCTTATTTATTTTTCACCTGAGATAAAGGCGCAAATTATTGGCCAAATTCATGGCACCCTTAATAATGCCGGCTACCTATTTTTAGGCGCATCTGAGTCATTGTCAGGTTTGAATGACAACTTTAATATGCTTAGATGTAACCCAGGTATTGTCTACCAAAAAAAATAACCCTTCTAAACTCACATATCCACATTTAAAACTTCCAACAAAGCTTTTTTGACACTTGTTTTGGCATAATTATTGAATACCTCACTATTAAGTTGAATTAATGGTGAGTTAACTATGGCGATAGGTTTTGATAAAGGGTTTGAACTGCATGCACAAGGCATGCAAATACGCTCCCAACGGGCAGAAGTGATTGCCGGTAATATCGCTAATGCAGATACTCCCGGTTATAAAGCTAAGGGCATGGACTTTCAAAAAGCTATGCAGCAAGCCAGCCAGCAACAACAAATGGGTATGAGTCGAACTAACGCTAAACATTTTGACGTTCGTACCGAACTTAACAATAACGTAGATTTTCGCATACCAAATCAACCAGATACTGGTGATGGTAATACCGTGGATGTACAAGTGGAACGAAACTTGTATCTAGAAAACTCAATAGAGTATCAAGCTGGTGTGCAGTTTTTGAACGGTAAAATAAAAGCACTCAAAAAAGTCATCAGCGGAGGCGCATAATCATGAGTTTATTTAACGTATTTAACATTACAGGTAGCGGCATGAGCGCACAGTCGGTGCGTTTGAATACGACGGCAAGTAATATTGCCAATGCCGACAGTGTCAGTTCAAGCATAGATCAAACCTACCGTGCTCGTCATCCAGTTTTTGCCGCTGCTATGCAAGAAGCTGCCGCAGGGCAAAGCACACAAAACGAGAGTGTTGGGGTTCAAGTTTTAGGGGTAGTAGAAAGTGATAAGCCTCTTAACGTTGAATATGCTCCAGAGCACCCAATGGCTGATAACGATGGTTATATATATAAGCCTAACGTTAATGTGATAGAAGAAATGACCAATATGATTTCTGCCTCACGTTCGTATCAAACCAATGTGCAATTAGCTGAATCGGCAAAAAATATGCTGAATAAAACGCTAATGCTAGGTCAACGGTAGTACAGGGTAATAGGAGTAGATAATGGAAACAGTTTCAGGCGGCAATCTCTTAGACGGCCTTCGTTGGCAACAAGAAGAATATAAAGTAGCTGAAGAAAATGAAAACGGCATGCTTACTCAGGCCGACTTCTTTGCTTTATTAACCAAAGAACTGGCCAACCAAGATCCTACCAAGCCAGTAGACAACAATGAAATGATTTCACAAATGACGGCATTCTCGACCACTGATGGTGTAAGTCAATTAAATGAATCGTTTAATGACTTTGCCACGTCAATGACGTCAAGCCAAGCATTGCAAGCATCATCGCTGGTAGGGCGCAGTGTGTTGGTAGAAGATAATATTTTTGGTATGAATGAAGGTGAAGCCGTTAAAGGTAAAATTGTCACCGACACTTCAGCAAGCAACGTTAACATCTATGTTGAAAATATTGCTGGTGAAATTATTCAAACAGTACCTGTTGGTAATGTGTCAGAAGGTGGGGGGAATTTTACTTGGAACGGTCAAACATCTTCCGGTGAAGCAGCACCAGCTGGTGCCTATCGTTTCAGAGTAGCAGGCTTAGTTGATGGTCAAGCGCAAGAACTGCAAGCAATGACTTATCGAAAAGTAGATAGCGTCACTTTAGCAGGCGCAAACGGAAATATTTTATTAAACCTTAATGGTGGTAGCTCAATGGCATTAGCCGATGTAGTTGAAGTATCAGAAGGGTAACCTTTCGACTGCTTCGCGCTTTGGATGAACAGGTGATTTACCGTTTATCCTGAGCTTGTCGAAGAAAGTTTGTCGAAGTGAGTAATTGCAATATAACAGCAGTAAAAAAGAATTTTTAAGAGGGTTAAATTATGTCATTTAATATAGCACTAAGCGGATTAAACGCTTCACAAAAAGACCTTGATGTATCATCAAATAATATCGCTAATGTGAATACAGTAGGCTTTAAGGAGTCACGTGCTGAATTTGTTGATGTTTATGCAGCATCTTTATTAGCTTCTGGTAAAACCAAAGTAGGCGATGGTGTATTAACTGCCGATGTTGCTCAGCAATTTTCCCAAGGTAGTATTCAATTCACTAATAATGCCCTTGATTTAGCCATCACAGGTAATGGTTTTTTTGCCACCGTGCCAGAGATTGATTCATTGGAAACATCCTATACACGAGCAGGGCAATTTAAACTCAATGCAGATAATTTTGTCGTTAACTCCTCGGGTGGTCATCTATTAGGTTTTCCGGTCAATGCTGACGGTTCATCGGCCTCTGTGAGTTTAAGTACGGCAGAGCCAGTATTGATTCCGACGTCTTCCGGCGCACCAACACAAACGAGCAAAGTAGATGTTCGTATGAACTTACCCGCAGGTGATGCATACATTAACGGTGCCCCGGGTAACTTTGATCACACTGACCCATTAACCTATAACAATTCTACCTCGGTGACTATTTTTGATTCGTTGGGTGATAGCCACGTCATGACCTATTACTTTGTTAAAGATGATCCGGCAACAAATCCTAATGAGTGGATGATGTTTGCCGCGGTTGACGGTAATGTTATTGATATTGATGATCCTGCTGGTGGTGGTACCAACCCGGTAGCTGGTACTGTATCTGGTCCTTTATCGCCAACAGGTGTTACGGGGGCTCGTTTATTGTTTAGTCCTTCAGGTGATTTTCTTAACCAAGTGCCAACCCCTGCTAATGGTGGTATTGTAACCAGAGATTTTACCAATCATTTACCTAATGGCGCAGATACTAACCAAACCGTAGAAATTGATTTTAATTTAGATACAGTTTCACCAAGTCCGAACGAGCCAACACAGTTTGCTTCAAACTTTGAAGTGACCGCGTTAGATCAAAACGGTTTAGCGGTAGGGCGTTTAACGGGTATTGATATTGGCTCGGACGGTTTAGTACGTGCTACCTATTCAAATGGTACTTCAGAGCCACTGGCGCGTATTGCTATGGTTAACTTTGCTAATGAACAAGGTTTAACTCAAGTGGGTAATACAGGCTGGAAAGAAAGTATTGTTTCGGGCTCGCCACTTGCGGGTGAAGCGGGTTCTGGTACCTTTGGTACTATAAATTCATCGGCGTTAGAGCAATCTAATGTGAATTTAACCACAGAGTTGATTGATTTAATTTCAGCGCAACGAAACTTCCAAGCTAACTCAAGAGCATTAGAAGTTGATAATCAATTAAACCAAACCATATTACAAATTAGATAATTTACTTTTGTAATCGCTTTCTATTAAAAAAGCTGTAAGTTTTGAGTGGTGCTTTTCGCTTAGCTGGCAGCTTTTTTGTATTTAGCGTCAATATATTTCGTAACTTTCATCCCTCTTTTTGCCTTTTCTTCATAAACTCGCAACCCGTATCTTGTTGTTAATCAACTTCTGGCACTCTCTTTGCATTTATCTAATTAATAACCTAGTTAATAGAACTAACCCCAACGGGAATTCATTATGGATAAGCTGCTTTATATCGCCATGAGCGGTGCGAAACAAAATATGCAGGCGTTATCAATCAATGCCAACAACCTCGCCAATGCTAAAACAACGGGCTTTAAGGCCGATCTAGCACAGGCTAGAAGCATGCAAGCCTTTGGTGAAGGGCAGCCGACACGTGTCTTTTCTATGACAGAACGTGCTAGCCAAAATTTTGACTCTGGTGCATTGCTTACTACAGGAAGACCATTGGATATTGCTATAGCAGGCGACGGTTGGTTTGCCGTGCAAGCACCCAATGAGGGGAAAGGCGCTTCTCAAGTAGGCTTAAATATTCAGGGTGGCACAAGTGAAGCGTATAGCAGGCAAGGTCATTTGCGAGTAACGGAAGATGGTTTATTAGAAACGTCAAACGGTGAAGTTGTCTTGGGAGAAAATGGCCCTATTACTTTGCCTTTACCTGTTAATAATATTCAAATTTCACCTGACGGAACCATTATGGTTCAACCTGAAGGTGCACCCAGTACAGTACAAGAAGAAGCCGGCAGAATTAAGTTAGTAAACCCTGACGTTCGTATGTTAGAAAAAGGCAATGATGGCTTATTCAGACGTAAAGACGGACAAGCCGAAGTAGCTGATATTAATGTCAAAGTACAAGGAGGCACACTCGAGTCGAGTAATGTGAATCCCATTAATGAAATGACAGATATGATTGCTTTGCAAAGACAGTTTGAAATGCAATTAAAAATGATGAAAACCGCAGAAGAGATAGACTCTAGCGCCTCATCATTATTACGTGCTTTCTAAGTAGACTAGCACAGAGTAATAATTCACTTAACTAAATGAGTTTAATTAAATTTAGTTAGGAGATTTTAATAACCATTTAAAGAGAAGGGGTGATGTATGAACCCAGCATTATGGATAAGTAAAACCGGCTTAGATGCGCAAACTAAAGATATTGCGGTCATTTCTAATAACTTAGCTAACGCCAGTACTGTCGGCTTTAAAAAGAGTCGTGCAGTTTTTGAAGATTTACTTTATCAAAATATTAATCAGCCTGGTGGACGTACTGCTGACGATAGTGAGGCTCCTTCAGGGTTAATGCTTGGTGCCGGTACTAAAGTGGTTGCGACCCAAAAAATACATACCCAAGGGGATATGTTAACCACGGATAACTCTTTAGATTTAATGATCCAAGGTGAGGGCTTTTTTGAAGTACAAATGCCTGATGGCAGCTCGGCTTATAGTCGAAATGGTCAATTTACTATGGATGATGAAGGTAACATGGTTACCCCAGGGGCTGGTTATTTATTACAGCCGCAAGTGACTATTCCTGAAGATGCGTTGAGTATTGTTGTTTCTCAAGATGGTGAAGTATCCGTTACTTTACAAGGTCAAGCTGAGCCGGCTGTGATTGGCCAAATTAATACTGTGAACTTTGTCAACCCAACGGGACTTGAGCCGATAGGGCAGAATTTATTTACTGAAACACAAGTCAGTGGTGCAGCCCAAGAAGGCGTGCCAGGGCTTGAAGGTTACGGCATGTTGGTTCAAGGCGCGTTAGAAACGTCAAATGTTAATACTACTGAAGAGTTGGTGAACTTAATTGAATCACAACGTGTGTATGAAATGAACTCAAAAGTTATTTCAGCGGTTGATCAAATGCTTAGCTATATCAACCAGCAACTATAACGAGTTTTTAAACTGACAATTTTTTACCTAACAATATGGAGGCGATAATGAAAAACAAATTAACCTATGTGTTTGTTGTAGCACTTATCACTCAAATAGCGGCATGTAGTAATACCGTTGAATTAAGTAAAGCTTTGCCTAATGATCCAGATTTTGCGCCAATTTTGCCTGAAACTGAAGAAGAGGCAATTGTGCCTACAGGGTCTTTGTTCAAAGCAAATTATGTAAATAACATTTATTCAGACTCAAAAGCGCATCGCATTGGTGACATTATTTCGGTTATTTTATCTGAGAGTACGCAGGCAAATAAAAATGCTAAAACTGAATTGAAAAAAGAAAGTAATACCACATTAGATCCGCTTGTGGGTTTAAGTGGCGCTCCTGTCACAATTAAGGGGCAATCCTTGCAGTTTGGTATAAATCAAAACAGTGGTTTTAAAGGTGACTCGAAAGCTAACCAAGGAAACAGTTTAAGCGGCAATATTTCAGTGCACGTACTTAAAGTGTTACCAAACGGTAATTTAATGATTAGAGGCGAAAAATGGATCACGCTCAACAATGGTGATGAATATATTCGTTTAACCGGTATTATTCGCTCAAAAGACATCAATTCAAACAACACTGTCTTATCGACTAAAGTCGCCAATGCGCGTATTCAATATGCTGGTACTGGCAGTTTTGCTGATTCTAATGAACAAGGTTGGCTTACTAAGTTTTTCAATAGTACTTGGTGGCCATTATAAAACGGCTAGCGCTGTTTATTTTTTAAGGTTAATAATATGAAAGCAGTTATTAAAATCAGTATTTTTATATTATCTGTCTTGGCCGTTTTGCCAAGTAATGCTCAACGAGTGAAAGACCTTGCCGATGTTGCAGGTGTACGCTCTAATCAACTCATTGGCTATGGTCTAGTGGTTGGTCTTCCTGGAACGGGGGAGCAAAGTCCTTTCACCGAGCAAAGCTTTAAAACCATGTTAAGTAACTTTGGTATAACCATGCCAGAGAACTTAAAGCCTAAAATTAAAAATGTTGCCGCTGTGGCTGTGCACGCTGAATTAAATGCATTTGCCAAGCCGGGGCAAACTATTGATGTCACTATTTCCAGTATGGGCAGTGCCCAAAGCTTACGTGGCGGCACATTATTACAAACCATATTAATGGGGATTGATGGCAATGCTTATGCGGTAGCACAAGGCTCTTTAGTGGTAAGTGGTTTAGGTGCCGAGGGTTTGGATGGCTCACAAATATTAGTTAATACGCCAACAGTTGGACGCATTGCAAACGGCGCGACAGTTGAGCGTGAAGTTAAATCACCTTTTGCTTCAGGTGATTACATTACTTTTAATTTACGCCAATCTGATTTTACTACGGCAAAACGTTTATCAGATACTATTAATGATCTTATTGAAGGCTCAGCCCGTGCAATTGATGCCACGTCAGTTCAAGTTACTGCGCCACGTGATATTGCCGATAGAGTCAGTTTTTTATCGGTATTAGAAAACTTAGAATTTGAACCAGCATCACCGTCAGCAAAAATTATTGTTAACTCTAGAACCGGCACCATAGTCATCGGCTCAGAGGTGCAATTGCTTGCCGCTGCTATTACTCATGGCGGCATAACCGTCACTATTAATGAAGTAAAAGAAGTTTCTCAACCCGACGCCTTTGCTGAAGGTGAAACTGAGGTCACTAATCAATCGAGTATTGATGTCAGCCAAACAGATGCCCGTATGTTTGTTTTCAAGCCAGGAGTGACTTTAGACACTTTAGTTCGAGCCATTAATGAAGTGGGGGCTGGCCCTGGTGATGTGATGGCAATATTGGAAGCATTAGATCAAGCTGGCGCAATTCGAGGCGAGTTAGTCGTTATTTAGTAATAACAACTTAGCAATAACAAGCAACATCGTCATTTCAAATGTATTTAAGCAGAAATTGAATTTTTAAAGGGTAAAGTAGCATATGGATACTAACTTTAAACAAGCTCAAAATTTTCTTGAACTTAATGGCTTAAATGCAATTCGTCAGCAGTCAAAAGAAACTGACGGCGAAAGTAAAAAAGCAGCTTTAACAGAAGCCGCTAAACAGTTTGAAGCAATATTTACGCAAATGCTTATGAAAAGCATGCGTAAAGCGCAAGATGTCTTGGAATCTGATAGCCCATTTAACTCTCAATCAACAAAATTTTATCGTGACATGCATGACCAGCAGATGTCACTTGAGATGTCTTCTAATGGCTCTTTAGGTTTAACTGATTTGATCGTCAGACAACTGGGTGGTGACGGTGAAAACTTCACACCAAGAACTGTACTGAGAAATGATGCGAATTTAGAGCAAATTAAAAAATTAGCAAAACAAGATAAACTACAATCAGAGCAAGCTTCTTTAGATGATAGTTACTTAGCGATGCATTTAAATAGAGGCAGTTCAGTAAAAGCAGAGGGCACTTCAATTCCATATGCTTTAACACCTAAAGTCACCGATGATCAAACCCGTTTTGTGGAGAAAAACAAGCCAAACACAAGCGTCAATTTTTCCACACCAAGCTTTGAGCAGCCTAAAGATTTTGTTACCGCACTTACGGAACCAGCTAAAGTCGTACAAGAAAAATTAGGTGTGCCATTTCAAGTGGTTATTGCTCAGGCAGCACTGGAAACAGGTTGGGGACAAAAAATTATTAAACATGAAAGTGGCACAAGCTCTAATAACTTATTTAACATCAAAGCTGATAACCGCTGGTCTGGCGATAAGGTTCAAAAAGAAACCTTAGAGTTTGAACAAGGTGCCATGGTGAAGAAATCAGCACCTTTTAGAGCATATCAATCACTTTCTGAAAGTGTTAATGATTATGTCGACTTTCTCTCTAACAGTGATAGATACCAAGACGCATTACAAAATTCTGGTAATGTGGAACACTTCCTGCATGGCTTACAGAAAGCAGGCTATGCGACAGATCCTCAATATGCCAACAAAATAATGGCAACGCTGCGTACAGTCTCTAATTTAATGACTAAATAACTAGGTTATTCATAACGTCATATAGAAAGTGAAATGACGTTTCCCTTTACATTGGGGAAATAACTAATATAGAGGCAATAATTATGACTGTAAGTTTATACCAAACCGGCGTGAGTGGCTTATTAGCTGCTCAGCAGCAGTTGGCTACCACTGGTCATAATATTTCCAATGTTAATACTGAAGGGTATACCCGACAACGGGCAGAGCAAAACGCCAGTTTAGGTTTAAATAATGGTTCAAATTACATTGGTTCAGGCACATATGTGCAAGATATTACTCGCCTTTATGATCAGTTTTCTTATAAAGAACAACTAAGCAGTAAAAGTAATTTAGGCAACGCCGACTTTTTAGATTCTCGATTAACTCAACTTGATAAAGTGATGAGTGCTTCAGGAAATGCCGTTAATGATTCATTAGGACTTTTTTATCAAGCGTTAAATGGTGTCGCAGACAATCCTAATGATGCAGGGTTACGCAGTATAGTGCTCACGCAGGCAGAAACCTTAACCAATAATTTTAACGAGCTTGAAAGCGATTTCAACCAAATGCAGAAATCTGTTAACGGTGAAATTGAACAAGTTGCCAGAAAAATTTCTGAAATTTCGCTAGAAATAGCCAAAATTAACGATACCATTTTACATTCTCAAGATCCGGGACAAGTTGGGCAACCTAATGATTTACTTGATAAGCGTGACCAATTAATTACTGAGTTAAGTGAGTATACTAATGTAAATACTGTTGTAGATCACAATGGCATTATGTCGGTAATGATTGGCCAAGGTACTACACTGGTGGCGGGCATTACTCCTTTAACTATTGAAGTTAGAGCTGGTGATCCTGATCCATTAAAAACAGGTTTAGCTTTAGTAGGTAAAAATAGCTCTGTCGCCATTGATGGCTCATCTATGGGAGGAGCGCTAGCGGCTAGCATAGAGTTTAGAGATGAACACTTAGCACAAGCGAGAAATGAAATTGATCGTTTGGCTATGGCAATTTCCAGCACTATTAACGACAGTCAAGCGAGTGGCTTAGATCTCAACGGTTTACAAGGTGCAAACATCTTTACTGATATTAATGCCACTAATTTGCAGTTAGGCAGAGTATCTGCGCCTTCAAGTAATACTGGTGACCTTAACGCTCAAGTACAAATTAATGACGTTTCACTTATTCCAACCGATGAGTTTGAAATACGTTTTGATGGTACTAATTATGTGATGACCAACATGACAAGCGGCGCTACTGAAACACTTGGCGTACCTGGAACTGGTCCTTTCACGCCAAGTAGCCCTGATTATGGTTTCACATTCATTGAAAATAGTGGCACGCCTAATACCAATGATACTTTTATTATTACACCAAGCAAAAATAGCGCTTCATTGATGAGCGTAACACTTTCAGATGGTAATGCTATTGCAGCAAGTGGTGCCGTTAATATTACTCCTTCTTCTCATAATGTTAGTGCCGGTGAAATTACTATCACAAATGTGACAGACCCTGAAGCAGCACGCACTTATGATCTTACTGTAGATGTGTATGAAAGTGCCCCTAATATCTTTGAATATAGGGTTTATAATACGGCTACACCGCCGCCTGCTCCTACGTTGGCTACGGGCACATACGCTGCTGGTGGTTCTGTAACTGTTGATATTCCAGCTGGTAGCCCTGCGTTTCAAATAGAGATTACGGGTGATATGACGGGGTCAGGGGCATCTGCTCGAGAAGAGTTCACAATAGGAGATGCCTTTGGTGTTGGTAATGGTACTAATGCTGTTGCCATGGCTAAAACCCAAGAGCAAGGCGTTCTTAATGGCAATAAAGAAACCTTTAATCAAAGTTTAGCGATTACAACCTCTGTTGTAGGTTCAAAAGCCAGTAATGCTGAATTAGTCGCTGATACGGCCGAAGCCATGTATACCCAAGCTTTTAATCGCAACCAAGAGACATCAGGGGTGAACCTTGATGAAGAAGCAGCAAACTTATTGAAGTTTCAACAAGCCTATCAAGCAGCTTCTCAAATTATTTCCACTGCCAATACTATCTTTGACACCATATTGTCAGCGGTAAGATAAGGAGTACATTATGCGAGTATCTACTGCTCAGTTTTATTATCAAAGTAGCTTGCAAATGGGTAATAAAGCGTCGGATATTAATGAGCAAATGAGCTTTATCTCTAGTGGCAAGCGAGTGCTTACTGCGAAAGATGATGCTGTGCAATTTGGCACCTTGGCGGGTTACAACGAAGATTTAGCCAATATTGAAAAATATAAGCGCAATATAACCATGGCTGAAAACCATAACAGTTTGCAAGAAGTGGTTTTTGCTGATGCTGAGCTGATTTTAGATAAAGTTAAGCAAGACATGCTACAAGCAAATAATGGTCGAATGTCTGAAGAAGACCTACAAGCAATTGCCGATCAATTGCGCAATAGTTTTGATCAATTATTAGATCTTGCTAACACACAAGATGCAAAAGGTGAGTATATCTTTTCGGGTTATCAAACTCAGCAACAACCTTTTAGTCAACAAGTTGACAGCTCCGTTATTTATAATGGCGACAGTGGTGTTAATGAGTTACAAGTTGCTAAAAATATTAATGTCGCAACTAATCAAACTGGCGACGCCGTTTTTCTTAATGTTGGTAATGCTATTGGTGGTTTTAGTGCTGACTATACAACCAATACATCGGGTATAGAGGTTGAAAGTGCTCATGTTACTGATCGAAACCAGTACAATACCAGCGCCATGCCACATGATTATACCTTTACTTTTGGACCAGGTACTGCCGAACTTAATGTTCTCGATAGCGGTGGTGCTAATGTGTTCAATACCACAAGCTATGTAGCAGGGCAAACTATTACCTTTGATGGCATAGACGTAACCCTTAGCGGCAACCCTTTGCCGGGTGACTCATTTAAAATATCTGAGGAAGAGAATATTAGTGTATTCGCCACACTTAACGAAGCGATTGCATGGGTTGAACGGGGAGTCGTGTCAACAAATCAAGAGCAACACCAAGTAGATTACAATACTATACTCGACCAGCTTAACTCAGCGATGACACATATATCTTCTCGCCGGGCAGATTCAGGTATTCGTCTACAAGTGCTCGATAGCCAAACCAATAGACATTTAGATTCCGAGTTAAATACCGCTACCAGTAAAGCAAGCATTGAAGATTTAGATTTTGCTAAAGCAATTGCTGAATTTGAGCAATCACAAACAGCGCTACAGGCATCACAACAAACTTTTACTCAAGTACAGAGTTTATCATTGTTTAATTATATTTAACAAAAATAACCGTTGTACTGAGGCTGTCCTTCGACTGCTTCACGCTCAGGATGTTCGGTTTAGATTCCGTTTGTACTGAGCAGGTGAAGAATGAACCGTTCATCGAAGTATAAAGGGTGCAACACCAGATGGTCACGTTAAAGATAGAACAGGCAAAACAGCCGCTCTAAACCGTTTGTACTGGGTAAGGGAGCATGAATAGCGCTAACCCGTTTGTACTGAGCAGGCGAAGTATGAGCCGTCCGTCGAAGTATATAGGGTTCAACATAAAAAGTTGTTATTTACCAAAAGTGCATAACAAAAAAATAAAAACATTTTAAGAGTTGGCAAATATTTTGCTTGATAAAAAGAAGTAATCAAAAATAGTAAAAAAATTGACAAAGTAACAATCAGTTTTTTTAAGTACAGAGGCTTGCTTTGACAAGCTTCTAATAACACAAAGTAAATGTAAACATTAGGAGCTATATTATGGCCTTATCAGTCAATACCAATATATCATCGTTGAATGCTCAACGTAACTTAACCAAGTCTGGTGATGGGCTTGCTACTTCAATGCAGCGCTTATCATCAGGTATGCGAATCAATAGCGCAAAAGATGATGCCGCTGGTCTACAAATATCAAATCGACTTACTTCGCAAATTACTGGTTTAGCTGTTGCACAGCGAAATGCTAATGATGGTATTTCTATGGCACAAACAGCTGAAGGTGCAATGCAAGAGTCTACTAATATTTTGCAGCGTATGCGTGAACTTTCTTTGCAAGCAGCAAATGGTTCAAACTCTGCCTCTGACCGTGAAGCACTGCAAAAAGAAGTATCTGCATTGCAAACAGAATTAACGCGTATTGCAGACACCACGAGCTTTGGTAGTACTAAGTTATTAGATGGTACTTATGGAACCAAACAATTCCAAGTTGGGGCTAATGCTAATGAAACTATTGGTGTCACTTTATCTAGTGTTAAGGCGAATCAAATAGGAACACAAACTACTGATTTAGCTAGTGCTACTGTTGGTGGTGCTGGTCAGGTTGCTGCAACAACGGCAACGGGTACGGCTGCAGCAGGTACTAACGGCATTGGTGCAGGTACTCTTTCAATCAGCGGTAAAAATACTACACCAGAATCGATAACTGTTAATGCTAATGATAGCGCAGCAACAATCGCAGCTTCAGTGAACAGTAAATCAGATACTACAGGGGTTACGGCTGATGCAAGAACAGAGGTTCAACTTTCAAGTTTAACAGCAGCTGGCGCAATAACGTTAGAGCTAAATGATGTTGTTATCTCTAGTGCAGGTAATTTTAATGACTTAGCTAATGCAATTAACGAAAAGTCTACCCAGCATGGGGTAACGGCTACAATAGACGGCAGTAACTTAAAGCTTACAGATGAAACTGGGGCCGATGTTCGCATTGAAGACTTTGCTGGGGGCACTGTAGTGATGAAAGGTGCTGAATATGATGGCACAGTTTCAACACCATCTGCCACACTTGGTGCAGCAACAACTACCGATTCAATGGTTGTGGCTGGTACTGTACGCCTAAGCGGTACAGAGTCATTTTCCTCAACAGCATCAGACGCATCATTGAGTGTAACAACAGCAACAGCGTCAACATTAGAGGCTGTTAGTACGGTAGATATAGGTACAGCGAGTGGGGCACAAATTGCCTTGTCAGTTATTGATGGCGCTATTGCAAGTATTGACTCACAACGAGCAAGTTTAGGTGCCATTCAAAATAGGTTTAGTCATACTATTAGTAACCTTGCTAATATTCAGGAGAATGTATCAGCCTCTCGTAGTCGTATTCAGGATACTGATTTTGCAGTAGAAACAGCAAATATGACGAAAAATCAGATATTGCAGCAAGCTGGGACGTCTATTTTGGCGCAAGCAAACCAAATTCCGCAAGCTGCAATTAGCTTGATCGGTGGCTAAGTACTTACTTAGTATTGAAAAAGGGGACTATGTCTCCTTTTTTTTTGGGATGGGCGTATTAGGAGATAGTTATGAATATTAAAAGCGCCATTGATCGAGCGACAGCTTTTTACTTTGCAAATGATTTTTCATCGTCGTTAGATATTTGTCATAAAGTTTTATCAAAAAATAAAAAAACTTATGAGGCTAGGTATTTACAAGCGCTAAATTATCAAGGTATTGGTGAGAATGATTTAGCACTTGAGGGGTTTAATGGGTTACTAAAAACAGATCCTGGTAATAGTAATGTTTTAAACTGTATTGCTAATACATATATAGCTAAAAAAGAATTTCATAAAGCCAAAGATTACTGTTTATTAGCATTAAAGCGAGAAGTTAATTTTGCCGAAGCTATCAATAACTTGGCTATTTGTGAACAAAGCCTTGGAGACGTTAAACAAGCGGAAGCTCATTACAAAAAAGCGATATTCCTCAAAGGTGATGAACTCTCTTTTAAATTAAACCTGGGTAAATTATATAAAGACTTAGGCTGGTTTGAGAAGTCTGCAGAAATCTTTGTTAAGGCAATGGATTTTGAAGGTGATAAGTCATCAGTCTATTTTAATTTATATGAAAACTTTATGTATATGCATAAATATGAGGATGCACTGGAAATAGCTGATCTAGGACTAGTGAGTAATCAACTTAAAGATATTGATTTAATTGAGTTGTTAGTTGGTAAGGCGATACTCTTTTGGCTTTTTGATAATATTGACGAAGCAGAGCAAGCTATATTATTAAGCGAAGGGGTATATGCATACATGTCTAATTCTTACGCAAATCTTGATAACCTTAAGATATTTCATAAATACATTAAAAGTTTAATCGCCTTTCATCGTGCCAACCCTGAACTATATTTGCAACGAGATAAGGATTGGTATTTTGTATCTGAGAGTCACGGCTTCTCTCCTAATAATATGAAGATAGAATACGAACAACAAATTTATAATATTCGTTCACTTTTTATTAAGGGCGCTAAAGTTTTTCACTTAACTCAAGAAAATGACAATCGTTTTAAACAAAGTCTTCTTAGAGTGCTTGCTGGGTTGCCAGAGAAAAGCCGAGTTGTATTTGCATTTGGGGAAATAGATTGCCGATACAATGAAGGTATTTTAAAATACTGTTTAGCTAAAAAGAAAAACTACCAAGATGTTATTAGTAGTATGTTAGATAGGTATATAAAGTTACTACTTACCGAAGGTGCAAAGAATAAACTGGAAATTGCTTTGTATGGCGTACCTGCCCCTCACCCAGAACAACTTAAATTATTATCGAATGAAGAGCAAGCAATGCTAAAAGGGATTGTAAAACACTTTAATTGTTCTTTGAAAGAGTTGTGCATTAAGCACAGTTTACTTTTCTTAGATGTTTATCAGCTTACTAACTCTGATGGTATAAGTAATTTAGAATATCATATTGATGATATTCATGTTCACCCTTGCGTAGTGCCTAAACTCTTTGATGAATTGAAGTAAATAGAAAAAAGATAAAAAAAAGTTAAAGTTAATTTTTCTGCTGCCGTTAAGCTAAATAGAACGGGAACTTGATGACACAAACCAAGCTTAGTTGATAGTTCCAAATCTAATAACTAATCGACGTATTACGTAATTGTAATCAGGAGTTTTATTATGGCTTTATCAGTAAATACTAACGTGGCATCACTTAATGCTCAACGTAACCTAACTAAATCAGGGAGTAACCTTCAAACATCAATGCAACGTTTATCATCAGGTATGCGCATAAATAGTGCAAAAGATGATGCTGCAGGTCTGCAAATATCTAACCGATTAACTTCGCAAATTAATGGATTAGGTGTGGCGCAACGTAATGCTAATGATGGCATCTCAATGGCGCAAACAGCAGAAGGTGCTATGCAAGAGTCGACAAGTATCTTACAACGTATGCGTGAGTTAGCACTGCAATCATCTAATGGTTCAAACTCTGCATCAGATCGTGAAGCATTGCAAAAAGAAGTATCTGCTTTACAAACTGAGCTTACACGTATTGCAGATACCACTAGCTTTGGTAATACCAAGCTGTTAGATGGCACCTTTGGCACTAAATCTTTCCAAGTAGGTGCTAACGCAAATGAATCTATAAACGTTTCATTAACGAGTATTACGGCCGCTTCTATTGGGGTTCAAAATACTGATTTATCTAGTGCTACTGTTGGTGGTGCTGGTCAGGTTGCTGCAACAACGGCAACGGGTACGGCTGCAGCAGGTACTAACGGCATTGGTGCAGGTACTCTTTCAATCAGCGGTAAAAATACTACACCAGAATCGATAACTGTTAATGCTAATGATAGCGCAGCAACAATCGCAGCTTCAGTGAACAGTAAATCAGATACTACAGGGGTTACGGCTGATGCAAGAACAGAGGTTCAACTTTCAAGTTTAACAGCAGCTGGCGCAATAACGTTAGAGCTAAATGATGTTGTTATCTCTAGTGCAGGTAATTTTAATGACTTAGCTAATGCAATTAACGAAAAGTCTACCCAGCATGGGGTAACGGCTACAATAGACGGCAGTAACTTAAAGCTTACAGATGAAACTGGGGCCGATGTTCGCATTGAAGACTTTGCTGGGGGCACTGTAGTGATGAAAGGTGCTGAATATGATGGCACAGTTTCAACACCATCTGCCACACTTGGTGCAGCAACAACTACCGATTCAATGGTTGTGGCTGGTACTGTACGATTAAGCGGTACACAGTCATTTGCCTCAACAGCATCAGACGCATCATTGAGTGTTACGACTGCAACAGCCTCAACATTAGATGCAATTAGTACTGTTGATATCGGTACGTCAGACGGTGCTCAAAATGCTCTTTCAGTAATTGATGGCGCACTTGCAAGCATTGACTCTCAACGTGCAAGCTTAGGTGCTATTCAAAATAGATTTAGCCACACAATCAGTAATTTGGCTAATATCCAAGAGAATGTATCAGCTTCTCGTAGCCGTATCCAAGATACTGATTTCGCAACAGAAACTGCTAAAATGACTAAAAACCAAATCTTGCAACAAGCGGGTACGTCAATCTTAGCGCAAGCTAACCAGTTACCTCAAGCAGCATTAAGTTTGATTGGTTAAGTGAAAATGGCTTAAGGGCTTAGGGTTTTGTTGGCTAAGGCCTAGCCTAAAAATGTGAAAAGGAAGGTGCCAACATGCTCCTTCCTTTTCTGCTTTATAGTTTTACTGAAGTAATGATTATAAAAGTCGTATTTTTAATATAAGGTAAGGAGTCTATAATGAGTATAGTGCAAGGTGGTTCAGACCTAAGTTTGACTAACTTAACTCCTGAGTTTAAAAAACCTGTAGAAGCGAGTGAAAATGCAGGTGATATGAAGTTAAATGAGCTTGTAGAGCGTAAAAAAGAGCAAGCTGTAAATGAAGACCTTCAAACCCAAGCTCAAGAGCAAAGCGAACAGCAAAAGCCATTAACACCGGAACAGTTGGATAAAGTGGCGCAGCAATTGCAGGATTTTGTTGGGGAAATGAATCGTGGCTTAGAATTTTCCGTTGATAAAGATTCTGGTCGTGATGTCATTAAGGTTATTGATAAAACCAGTGGCGATTTGGTTAAACAATTTCCATCTGAAGAAGTATTAACTTTGGTCGCTAAACTATCAGAAATGGTCGGTGGTTTTATTGACGCCAAAGTGTAGCTATTGCAGTTAAAGAAGTTTTCGCACTAAGATAAAACAGTGCGTTAGTGCAGTTGTATTAAGAAAAGGGGGTACTATGCCTGATTTAACGTTTACGGGAATAGGTTCAGGTTTACAAGTCAGTGAAATTGTTTCTGCTATTGTTGGTGCTGAAACCGCCCCTTTTGTTTCTCGAGTAAATAAACAAGAAGCCGAAATAACTACTGATATTTCGGCTGTTGGCGCACTTAAATCAGCATTAGAGAGTGTGGCAACCTCTATTGAAGATTTAGCCGATGCAGATAATTATCAACTTCGTACCGCCAGTGGTGCAGATAGCTTTGTTGGTCTTTCTGCCAGCAAAGATGCTCAAATAGGTAATTATTCTGTTGAAGTTGATGCGTTAGCGCAATCACACAAATTAATGTCGGCAGGTATTGACGGTAGTGAAGCCATAGGTGAAGGTACCTTAACGGTTGCGGTAAATGCTGAAAGCTTTGATATTGCCGTATCTGCAACGGATACCCTAAGTGATATACGCGATGCTATTAATGATAGTAGCGATAATGATTCTGTAATTGCCACCATTGTCACCGATGATGCTGGTCAACATCTGATTATGACCAGCAAAGAAACCGGTGTGGCTAACGCCATTACTACTACCGTTACTGATGTTAGTGACGGTAATGATACCGATAATTTAGGTTTATCTCGCCTTGCTTATGATGTATCAGATCCAGATCCACTCAACCATGTCAAAAACTTAACTGAAGTTGATGCTGCTGTTGATGCACAGATTACCATCGATGGTACCCTTGTCGTTACCAATAGCACTAATGAATTCAAAAATGTTATTGATGGTGTCGATATAACCGCCAAAAAAATGCACGATGTTGATGATGACATCAGCCAAATAAGCTTTAGTGAGAATAATTCTAACATAAAGGCTGGTTTAGAAAAGTTTGTTGAAAGCTATAATGAACTACAAGAGTTGAGTAAAAATTTAGGTCAGGCTGGGGAAGGTGGTAGTGGTCCTCTAGCTGGAGATTCTTTATTGCGTGGTGTGATGGGAAAATTACGTCAAGAATTAAGTAAAGGCTTTGATATTGGTAATGGTAATACTCTGTCACTGTCAGAGTTAGGTGTTAGGGCTGATCGTTATGGCGTGTTGAGTTTAGATTCTGAAGATTTAAACGAATATATCAACAGTGATATTGATGGCGTACAGCAATTTTTTGTTGGCAGCGATGGCACCGATGGTTTTGCTGGCTCGCTTAAAGAACTTACAGGTTTCTATACTGACTCAGACGGTATTATTCAAAACCGTATTGATAGCAGAACAAGTCAGCTTGATAGACTAGATGATGATAAATTAGCTTTTGGCCGTAAAATGGAATCACTGGAAGCGCGTTTATATGCTCAATATAATGCCATGGATTTAATTGTTGCAGGTTTAAACTCTACTAGTAGTTATTTAATGGCACAACTTGATAATATGCCAGGCGTTGTTAAGCAAGATAAATAACGTCAATTAATTGTATGAATGGTTTTAAAGTAAGTTAGCTATTTTATTATACAGCTTAGTTGCTTGGCTATTGGTTAGGTTGCCAACGGATCGGGCTCTACCAATAGTTGTACTAATTTTAATAACCTCATCGGCTATATCTTCAATTTTTCTTGTTGCTTCAGTTTGAGTCTCTTTCTGTTGTTTTTCTATACCAAGCTGTGAAATTTTAACTACATCATCAGAAAAAACACCTAAGTCAGGTTTCAAAGGCTTTTCTATGGTCGCAGAAGATTCATTTAGCCTAACGCTACGTTGAATATCACTACTTGCGGTTAATGGACTTGCTATTGACATATCATACCTCGCGTCTTTCCATTTAAGGAAAGATACGTATGCTTATCCGTATTCATTCATAAATAAAGCATAGTCTATTCTGTATGATAATTAAACATATTGTGCTTGGAGTATTCCTTTTGCTCAGTTACGCTTTTCCTGTTTCCTTCATCAGCCCCTTCGACGAGCTCAGGACAAACGGGTGGTTTTTTGTGCAGGGGTAATGCAAAGAGGGATTAGTATTTTTGATAGGAACTAGCCACCTTGTGACTTTTTTTAAGTTTGATGACTTGCTGCGCAAGTAAATTTTTACATGTTTGCGATTTGTTTGATAGTGTCGCATCAAGGGTCACTAATTCATTTAGCAAAGCCAACTCAGATTGGATTGATTCTTTGGAGTGATTTTCAAATAGCTGAGTTATTAATCTTTGTCGTTGCAATATTAATGAACTTAGCTCGTCATCTTTAATTTTAGCCGACTTGTCAGAAGTGTTATTTTCGTCAGTGGAGTTATCATGAGCGGTATCAATACTTTGTTGAACATCACTTATACGCGACAGTAACTGTCGCGATAAAGTGTTTATTTCAATAAGTGTTTCTTTGACGCAATTAGCTACCAAAACTTACCTGACCTTGTGTTTCTACCGGAATAGAATCCCAACCTGATTTTATTGGTAGCAGGATTTGAATAATTTCTTCTAATTTTTCAATATCGTTTTCTGTGCTGGCAACCAGTAATTGCTCAGAGCAGTAATCATAAAGCGATGCTAAGTTTTTCGAAACATCACCGCCTTCTTCAAAATCGAGAGAACCCTCTAAAACACCGATGATGGCGATAGCATTAGAAATCTCACTACCTTTTTTGGCAAAGTCATTTTGGCTAATCGCACCTTTTGCAGTGGCAATATTATCAAGTAACTTTTGAAATAACATAGCAACTAATTGATAAGGCGAAGCCTCTTGGGCTGTACTTCTATTAGTTTGCTGATATTTTTTGAGTGATGCGTGTGTCATAAATACCTCCTAGTCCTCTACTTACAACATTAGTATAGAAAACTATTCAATTTAAATCTGATTATTATAGTAATGGCTGATTGTTTATTGTTACAGCAAAACCTTCATTTTCTGCTTTTTCATAGGCTTGAAGTAAAACACTATGAGTTATGTTGTCAGGGCTCTCGATAGTTCCATTGGTCAATACTTCTATATTATCCCAGCCCCTTTGTATAAAGTATTGCTCAATCTTCTCTATTTGATCTTCAAACGGTGCGGCTTTTGAGAACATATTAAATTCGTGACGACTACCTTTAGTCAATTCGTTGCTGTCGTTCATTAATTCAGCGGTGCCATTTATTACTAACATAAACTTATCCTACTTGAGTAAAATATAATAATTGATATTGCTTGTAATATGCTTTTTTCATGCCAAGTTTTTTTGACTATGTTGTTATCAGGATCGAGCTGGATGCCAACTCAAGAATTAAGTTAGCCAAGAAGCTTTAATAATAACTCAGGCATCACTTTGCTCTGAGCCATTAATGCCGTTGTAGCCTGCTGTTTTATTTGCAGTGATGTTAACTTAGCCGTTTCTTTTGCAAAGTCAGTATCTTGAATGCGGGCACGGCTGGCGCTAACGTTTTCCTGAATATTGCTTAAATTTGATAATGTATGCTCTAAGCTGTTAATAAAGGCACCAATGCTAGATCTTTGTTGATCAATGTAATTTAATGCATCGTCAATGCTAGTGGTTGCTAGTTGGGAGTCATTAACTAAATCTATATTGGCTAATCCCATGTTTTTACTTGAAAATCCAGCAACTTCTAAATCAATAGTTTCATTTATTTCTGCTCCAATTTGAAAATTAGTTTTATCGCCTGAGAGAGTGAATTTTGTGCTGTATTCAGCTAAAGCAACTTCACTAAAACTGGTAGGATCCCAGCCGACATTAGGTGCAAAATCACTTTGATCGCCATCATCATCACCACTGACAAAGTAGGTGTCAAAATTTGCTGTTGTTTTAGCGCCATTGGCACCTACAATGGTTTCGGCTCTACTGGCTCCCCCTGCGGCATCTAAACCACCAAGTGCGCCATTATCTGTATTGCTGGTATTGATGTTGGCAGTAATAAAGTCTTCAAATACAGTACCTGCCATTAAGGTTGCTTGGAGGTCGGCACTATTGGCAAAGGCGCCTTGAGCAGCTAAAGATGCATCAAATGTTGAGCCAGCAGACAAACTTGCCATTATGTTTTGAATACCTGACTCACCTATTTGATCTTCTAAATATCGCATAGTGATATAACCACCAGAATATACTCCTGCTACTTCAATCCCTGTAGAGGGGGCGCTTCCGGGGATCGCAGCAAAAATTGAGTTTAATTCTGCTTTTATTGCAGCGACACCATAGTTGGCAATATCCGATGCTACTCGGCTATCAGCGCCACTGACGGCCTCAGCGACGCCTTCTGCAAACCAGATAGGGACATCGGTTAAGTCCATATTATTTGCCATGACGGCATGAACCATTTCATGAAGTAGGGTTGATTTTAATTGTTTTGTTTTACTGTCATCTAAGGTAGAGAAATCATCTAGATCAATGGTCATGACTAAGTTTGTGCCAGGTGTAGTAGTCAGATAAGAAACCGAGGCTAACTTATTTCCTGCACCATCGACATTTTCTAAATCAATTTTCATTTTAGAGCCATCACCTGTTAACCCTAAAACACTTTGAATAATGTCTTCTGACTCGGCTAGAACGCCACTTTGTAATATCTGTAGGATGTTCCTTTCTGCCTCACTCCCACCACCTGATGCTACTTCACTCGTTTGTTTGAATACTTGGTTGCCACCAAAAGATGTTGTGCTATTAATACGATCTAACTCTGCCATTAATTGCACAGACTCTTCATTGAGTGCTTCTTTATCTGCTGTTGATAATGAACCATTACTGGCCTGAAGAGATAAATCACGCATTCTAAATAATATATTGGTTGATTCATTTAATGCTCCCTCTGTGGTTTGTGCCATAGAAATTCCATCATTGGCATTGCGCTGAGCAACGGCTAAACCATTAATTTGAGAAGTGAGCCTATTTGCTATTTGCAAGCCTGCGGCATCGTCAGCGGCTGAATTAATTCGCATACCTGATGACAAGCGAGCAAACGTGGTAGCTAACTCACTTGAAGTGCTACTGAGGTTGCGTTGTAAAAAAATGTTTGTGACGTTGGTATTGATGCTTAGCATTAAGTTAGAAAATAATGAACCTTACTAGTGTATCGACAATATTAATAATTTATTTAATTTAAAAAGCTCAGATAAAAATTTGTTTAATGTCAAAATTATGGCTGTTTAGTGTCAATTTTTTGTTGCTAAATTAGCATGAATCATTAGAATTAACTTTAAGGTTATTTATCAGTACATTATTCTTTATGCCAAGTTCAAATCCTGTCTCTGCTCTTATTCAAAGCCATGGTCACAAACAAATTTTGATTGTTGATAATGACAATTCAAGATCGCACCAAATGGCAACCGTTTTCTCTTTTGTAGGAGAGCATTTTGTTCAGTGCTCACAAGATGAAATGGCACAAGCATTTAAAGACAGTGATCATTTGTTAACTGTGATATTGGCTGGAGATATAACCCCTACCAGTGCTGCTATTGTGAAGAGCAACCCTAAAACGCCTTTTTTGTTGCATGATGTTGTTGATGCCAGCAGTTTAAATGACAAAGTTAATGTCATTGGCAGCTTATCGACACCGCTTAATTATGCGCAATTAACCGAGTTAGTTCATCACTGTCATCAATACCACAATAAATTGCCTCGTTCAGGCTCTAAAGTTGGCTCTAGTGCTTTGTTTCGTTCATTAGTGGGTACGAGTAAAGCGATGACAGAAGTCCGTTTTCTTATTGAACAGGTAGCAAAAACGCCTACGAGTGTTTTAGTACTGGGTGAGTCTGGTACAGGTAAAGAGGTGGTTGCGCGAAATATTCATAATTTATCTGATCGCGCTAAAGGGACTTTTGTCCCTGTAAACTGTGGTGCAATTCCGGGTGAATTATTAGAAAGCGAATTATTTGGTCATGAAAAAGGCGCTTTTACTGGCGCTATTTCTGCTCGTAAAGGTCGTTTTGAGCTAGCAGAAGGTGGTACTTTATTCCTCGATGAAATTGGTGATATGCCACAACCGATGCAAGTAAAATTGCTGCGGGTATTACAGGAACGCACCTTTGAACGTGTCGGGGGGAGTAAGAGTATTAAAGCTGATGTGCGTATTATTGCTGCTACCCATCAGCACTTAGAAGATATGATTAAATCGGGCGATTTTCGCGAAGATTTATTTTATCGATTAAACGTTTTCCCCATAGAAACACCTTCACTACGTGAACGAAAAGAAGATATTCCGCTGTTATTAAAAGAGCTTTTGAGCCGATTTGAGCATGAGCAAGAGAAAACTGTTCGTTTTACAGAAAAAGCCATTGAATCACTGATGGAGCACCCGTGGTCAGGTAATGTCCGTGAGTTATCAAATTTAATTGAACGTATGCTGATCATGTACGGGGAACAAATAGTTGATGTCGCGGAACTCCCTCATAAGTACCAACATATTGAAGTAGAAGAGTACACGCCTGAATACCCCGAAGAGTTACAAGAGCAAGATGCAATTAGTGAACTATTTGCAGGCTTTGATTATAGTGATGATGATGAAGATAGCTCTGCCGGTTTTGAAGCAGAAGAAAGCTATATTGAGGAAGTGAACGCCAACGAACCTAATGCAGGCGTTTTACCGGATGAAGGCTTAAACTTAAAAGAGCACTTAGCAGAATTAGAAATTTCTTTGATCTCTCAATCACTACTAAAACACGACTGGGTTGTAGCTCGTGCTGCCGAAACTTTAGGAATGCGCAGAACTACATTAGTCGAAAAAATGCGTAAGTACGAACTACAAAAGCCAATAGTTTGACGTTATAAATAATAATCTAAATATTTAACCTCTTGTTTTTAAAGAGTTAAATCGTGGCACGCAAAATGCTTTGATAAAACCAGATAACTTGATTTATTTGGACTTATTATGGCACTAGCACAGCACTATAATGCTAATCAAACTTTTAATCCGGCTCATGTTGCTTTTAACCGCAACAATAATCAGCTGGCTCAAGAAGCTTTCCCTGGAGAGCTAGCGGCACTGCGCGCCGAGCTCTCTCAATTAAAGCAGCCCAAGACTGGTGTTGCTGCAGTCAAAGTCCCAAATGCTATCAATAGTGCCACTCACCATAAAATGGCAGATCAATTAATTGAAATGATGCCTACAGGTTTAGTTATGCTTGATGGTAATGGTGTCGTTGTTAAAATAAATAAAGTTGCAAGAAGCCTGCTCGATGAGCCTATTTTAGGTCAGCCATGGTTTAATGTTATTGCTCGCTCTTTTAAACCAAGAGCGGATGATTGGCATGAAGTATCTTTAAAAGATGGTCGTCGTGTTAAGTTAGAGATTGCCAGCTTAGGTGAGCAGCCGGGTCAGCTAATTATGATCACTGACTTAACCGAAACGCGATTACTTCAAGATAAAGTAGGGCAAATGCAGCGTTTGTCTTCACTGGGCAAAATGGTTTCTACATTAGCTCACCAAATTCGTACGCCACTGTCAGCGGCTATGTTATACAGTGCTAATTTATCAAATCGAAAGCTATCCGATAGTGCGCGCGGCACGTTTCAAGAAAAACTAAGCGCTCGATTACATGACTTAGAGCAACAAGTTAACGACATGCTACTTTTTTCAAAAAGTGGTAAAGAACAAGTTGTGTCACCATTGTCTGTTAATGAACTGATTACTGATTCAGTGCAAGCTATGGACGCATTGATCAATAAAGCTAATGCCCAAGTTAACTTACACTTGCCAGAAGAAAACTGCCAAATATTAGCAAATAAAAATGCCTTAGTTGGCGCTATACAAAACCTTATTCACAATGCTTTACAAGCCCAGAACAATGCCCCTGTTATTATTAATATACAAGTCTATGTTCAGCAAGGCCAAGTTTACATTAGTGTAAAAGATAATGGTCCTGGCATTAAAACAGATATTGTCGATAAAATTTTTGAACCTTTTTATACCTCAAGCTCAAAGGGCACAGGTTTAGGTTTAGCGGTTGTTAAATCGGTTGTTGAAGCGCATCAAGGGGAAGTGAGCTACTTAAGCCAGCTAGGTGAGGGCGCACATTTTTGTTTGCAACTTCCTATGTTGGCAGAAGATAGACGAGGAGAAGTAAAATGACAGATCACAAAATATTAGTGGTTGAAGATGATTCGGGCTTACGCGAAGCATTAATTGATACTTTGACCTTGGCTAATTACCAATGTGTCGAAGCTGATTCAGCAGAGACAGCCCTATTGCTACTGAAAAACCATAAAGTTGATTTAGTGGTTAGTGATGTTCAAATGGGTGGGATGTCAGGTTTATCCTTATTAAAAAACATTAAAAACCAATTGCCCAATATGCCGGTACTATTGATGACCGCTTATGGCACTATTGATGATGCAGTGCAGGCCATGCAAGATGGTGCGTGTAATTATATTGCCAAACCGTTTGCGCCAGAAGTATTGCTAAATATGGTTAGTCAATATATTCCGCCTTCTCAAGTTACTGATAACTCGCCTGTTGTTGCAGATAAGCGGAGCCTTGAGTTACTTAATCTTGCACGAAAAGTTGCTACCACAGAGGCTTCTGTGATGGTGCTTGGCCCTAGTGGCTCAGGTAAAGAAGTGCTGGCGCAATACGTTCACAATAACTCGCCAAGAGCTAATAATGCTTTTGTAGCGATTAATTGCGCTGCAATTCCGGAAAACATGTTAGAAGCAACCTTGTTTGGTTATGAAAAGGGCGCTTTTACTGGTGCTATTCAAGCTTGCCCAGGTAAATTTGAGCAGGCACAAGGTGGCACAATTTTACTTGATGAAATTACAGAAATGGATTTAGGGCTACAAGCAAAAATTTTACGGGTATTACAAGAACGTGAAGTAGAAAGGTTAGGTGGCAGAAAAACCATCAATTTAGATGTACGTGTTATTGCTACCAGTAACCGAGACCTGAAAGAGGCGGTCAGTAAGGGGGATTTTAGAGAAGACCTCTACTATCGCTTAAATGTTTTTCCGTTAACTTGGCTGCCTTTAGCGGAACGTGTAGATGACATTTTGCCGCTGGCACAGCATATGGTTGAACGTTATTGTCAGAAAAATGGCGAAAAAATTGCTGAATTTAGCCCCGCAGCCCGTAGCAAACTTAATGCTTATAGTTGGCCGGGTAATGTTAGAGAATTAGATAACGTAGTGCAACGAGCGTTAATTTTACACAGTAATCAGGTGATTGATGCCAGTGACTTACTGATAGAAAACTTCGAGACGGCTAATGTTAGCGAAGTCGAGCCAAGTAAGCCCGCAGATGATAAGCTAGGAAGTGAGCTTAAATTACAAGAGCATCAGATTATTTTAGACACCTTACAAGCTTGCCATGGTAGCCGAAAAGATGTTGCTGAACGTTTGGGGATTTCTCCAAGAACCCTACGTTATAAAATTGCGCGTATGCGAGATAGCGGAATTCAAATTCCCGCGTAAACTTCTTTTCCTTTTATTCTGAGCATGAGTCAGTCTTTCGACTCTTCGACAAGCTCAGACCTCAGGATCATTGGTTTAATGCCGTTCGTCCTGAGCGTCTGCGTTTGTCCTGAGCTCTGAGCTTGCCGAAGAGTCGAAGGGAGCAGTCGAAGGGATACTCGCACCTCGCTACTTTTCTTACTCGTATCTTATCTTGGCATTATGCTTGCAGCATCCGTTAATATAGGCCGTTAATTACTTATTAACAGCAAAAAATTGACACAGGTGAGGCCATCATGGATATCAAAACTAATTCATTATTTGCTCAAATGCAGAATATGTCATTACAAGCGACAGGTAATAAAATACCTGCTGTAGGTGGTGATCTACAAGCGGTAAACCCTACAGGTCAAGTTAATCAGTCAACCAACAAGTTTGGGGATTTACTCACCGATGCATTAAGCACAGTGAATGAATTACAAAAAGATGCTGGTGCTAAAAAAATGGCTTTTGAAATGGGAGATCGTAATGTGACCTTATCAGAAGTTATGGTAGCGTCTTCAAAATCAGGCATAGCGTTAGATGCAACTGTACAAGTTAGGAATAAGTTCGTTGAAGCATACAAAGAAATTATGAGCATGCCTGTCTAATTTAAGCGAATTAAATAACCAATAGCAGCGTTGCTTTCAATCGCAATAGACTAGCTATTACTCTATCAAGCGCCTTGCTCTTGATTATTTACTCTCACTTAAATGTGAGTATTAGAAAACTAAGAAATAAGTAGTAAGCGGAGAAGTGAAGTGGCTGACACAAACACAATGGTAGCAACTGACAATAATACCGATATGATTGCCAACGATGCTGGTGAACAAAGTGGTATGCAAGAGCAAAAGAAAGGCTTTTCTGCTGCATTAGGTAATATTGATATTTTACGCCAAGTTACTTTAGTGGTGGCGTTATCAATTTGTTTAGCTATTGCTGTTTTTGTGATTATTTTAGCGAATGAACCTGAATACCGTTTTTTAACTAAATTACCTACCGAACAACTGATTAAAACCATGGACTTCCTTGATGCTAACAAGGTGGACTATCGTCAAGAAAATAACACTATTTCAGTGCCGAGTGACGAGTATCAAAATGTAAAATTGCTACTTGCCCGTGAAGGATTATCAGGTGAACCTTCACAAGGTGAAGACGTGTTAATGAAAGATATGGGGTTTGGTGTTAGCCAGCGATTAGAAAGAGAAAGGCTAAAATATGGTCGAGAGCAAAGACTCGCTAAAACCATTGAAGAATTGCAAAGCATATCGCGCGCTAAAGTGTTATTAGCAATTCCAAAAGAAAATATTTTTGCTCGCCGTGAAAAAAATCCATCAGCCACCGTTGTACTTACTATGCAACGTGGACGTATTTTATCGGCAGAAGAAGTTGATGCCGTTGTTGATATTGTCGCTTCTGCAGTACAAGGCTTAAGCCCAAATAGAGTTACTGTTACCGACCAAAACGGCCGCTTACTTAATTCCGGTTCACAAGATTCAATTTCATCACGCTCTCGTGGCGAGTTTGAAATAGAGCAAAAGCGTGAACAAGAATACATGAACAAAATTGATAATATCTTGATCCCCGTTGTTGGTTTAGGTAATTATACTGCGCAAGTCGATGTGACTATGGACTTTACTAACGTTGAAGAAACTGCACGTCGTTATAATTCAGATTTACCAGCATTACGCAGTGAAATGAAAGTTGAAGACACATCAATTGGTGGCGCCTTAGGGGGGATTCCTGGTGCATTAACAAATCAACCTCCATTAGAGTCAAGTATTCCTGAAAATGCAGCTACAGGGCAAAGAAAAGCTATGCCAAGTAGGAAACATTCGGAATCTACCAAAAATTATGAGCTTGATGAGGCAATAAGTCACACGAAACAACAAGCGGGTATTATTCGAAAAGTCACTGTTTCTGTCGCTCTCGACTATGTTAAAAGTGTTGCGCCAGCAACAGGAAATGCCGGTAGTGAAGAGGGAGATGCTGAACAAGCGGCAACGGTAATAAAACAGCCAAGAAGTGTCGCCGAAATTGCTGCGATACGAAGATTACTACAAGGTAGTATAGGTTTTGATTTACAACGTGGTGATGTTCTTGAAGTCATTACCATCCCTTTTAGTAGAGCAGAATTTGGTACTGTTGAAGAATTACCAATTTGGGAGCAACCTTGGTTTATAAAAGTGCTAAAATTGGTTATGGGTGCTTTGGTTATAATCGTTTTAATATTGGCTGTTGTCCGTCCTATGTTGAAACGTCTTATTTACCCTGATCAAACGCCTGAGGACTATGGTGACAAATCACTTGATAGTCATATTGATTTAGGTGATGAGACCATGGATATGTTAACCTCAGAGTTTGATGCTGGTGATGTTGGTTTTGCCCCAGATGGTAGCTTACAACTACCGGATCTTCACCGAGATGAAGATGTATTAAAAGCGGTTCGAGCTTTAGTAGCAAATGAACCAGAGTTATCGTCGCAAGTAGTGAAAAGTTGGTTGAACGAAGATGAGTGATGAAAATCAAGAAGTAGGTGAATTAGCCAATGTTCCGGCAGGCTTTGATGTTGATAAGCTGGAAGGAGCTGAAAAAGCTGGTATTCTGTTATTGAGTTTATCAGAAGAAGATGCCGCACAGATATTAAAGCACCTTGAGCCTAAACAAGTGCAGCAAGTCGGCTCTATTATGGCGAGAATGGAAGATTTTACTCAAGAAAAAATCACCGCTGTTCATAAGCTATTTATTAACGAGATCCAAAACTTCTCAACAATAGGCTTCCAAAGTGAAGAGTTTGTTAAAAAAGCACTAACTGCCGCTTTAGGTGAAGACAAAGCGGGTAACCTCATTGAACAAATTATCATGGGCAGTGGCGCTAAAGGTTTAGATTCTTTGAAATGGATGGACTCCAAGCAAGTAGCAAACATTATTCGTAACGAGCACCCTCAAATACAAACCATAGTATTGTCTTACTTAGAGCCGGAGCAATCGGCTGAAATTATTGGACAATTTAGTGAAAAAGTTCGTTTAGACCTGATGATGCGTATCGCTAACTTAGAAGAAGTTCAGCCAGCAGCATTACAAGAATTGAATGAAATTATGGAGAAACAGTTTGCGGGTCAAGCTGGCGCTCAAGCTGCGAAAATGGGCGGCTTAAAGGCTGCCGCAGATATTATGAACTATCTAGATACCAATGTTGAAGGTATGTTGATGGACTCTATTCGTGACAGCGATGAGGAAATGAGTCAACAAATTCAGGATCTTATGTTTGTCTTTGAAAACCTTGTAGATGTTGATGATCGCGGTATGCAAGCCATATTAAGAGAAGTACAACAAGACGCGCTAATGAAAGCAATTAAGGGCGCAGATGATACTCTTAAAGAAAAAATCCTTAGTAATATGTCCAAACGTGCAGCAGAAATGTTGGTGGATGACCTTGAAGCTATGGGCCCTGTACGTATTAGTGAAGTTGAAGCGGCACAAAAAGAAATTCTTTCTATTGCCCGTCGATTATCTGACGCTGGTGAAATCATGCTTGGCGGCGGTGGCGGCGGTGATGAGTTCTTATAAAGACTGTTTGGAATAAAAGAATATGAGTAAACCACCCGTTAGAGTCATAAAGTCTGAACAGCAAGAACATAATGTTTGGCCATTGCCTGATGTAGAAAAAAAATTGACACAAACACAGTTAGATCAAACTAATGCTTTAGGTAAAAGAACCAATTGGCAACATGAATTACCTGAAGAAGAAGAGGTGGAAGTTGCACCTTTAACCGCGGAAGAAATTGAAGAAATCAGACAAGCTGCCCATGAAGAAGGCTTTAATCAAGGTAAAGAAGAAGGTTTTGCCAAAGGCTATGAAGAAGGCAAAGCTCAAGGGCTTAGTGAAGGAACAAGTCAAGGTATCGAGCAAGGTACAGAGCAAGGTTTAGCACAAGGTAAAGCAACCATAGATGCACTGGCTAGTCAGTGGCAAAGTTTAATTGAACAACTCAACAAACCACTTGCCAGTGTTGAAAAAAATGTTGAAGAGCAGCTACTCCATCTTGTTGTACAGCTAACCGAAGCGGTAGTTTTACAAGAAGCTAAAACCAATCCTGATATATTAATGGCGGCTATCAGCACAGGCATAAAAACCTTACCCAGTAATGAAGCGCAAACACAAATCCACCTTCATCCAGATGATATAAAACAGGTAGTAGAGCAGTTTGGTGAACAACATATTCTTGACAGTGGTTGGCGACTATTACCAGCACCACAATTAACACCGGGTAGCTGTCAGATAGAAAACAGCACTTCCAGCATAGATCTTCAAATGAAATCACGTCTTAAGCAAGTACTGGAACCTTTCTTGCAAGATGCCTTACATCAGTAAAACATTTATCTTTTGACCCTTCGACAAGCTCAGGGCAAGCGGGAAGTTTCCGTTCACCCTGAGCTTGTCGAAGGGAAATAGGTCAAAAGTAACTAATAAAAAATCAAAGTACTAAACTCTATTACAAAGAAAGTAAGGTAAGTCATGGTCGATAGTTTACGTATTAGTGAACGTTTAAAAAGTAGCCAAAAATTTATCCATCCTTTCCAAGAAAGTGTCGCGGGGAGGTTGGTTCGAGTTGTTGGCCTAACGCTTGAAGCCGTTGGTGTAAAAGCGCATGTTGGTAGTCAGTGTTTAGTGGAAACTATTCATGGCGACTTACTCGCTGAGGTGGTTGGTTTTTCAAAAGAAATTACCTACTTAATGCCAGAAGAGAGCCTGCGTGGCGTTTCTCCAGGTGCTCGCGTGTTACCTGTGTCAACAAAATCACACTTACCTCTTTCTATGAAATTACTTGGCCGTGTAGTAAATGGCATTGGTAAGCCCCTTGATGGCAAAGGTCCGATAGAGTCTGATGATGACTATGTTATTGACAATAAACCCATTAATCCTTTATCGCGCCGTGCCATTACTGAACCGTTAGATGTCGGTGTTCGCTCAATTAATAGTTTTACGAGTGTTGGCAAAGGTCAACGTATGGGGTTATTTGCTGGTTCTGGTGTGGGTAAAAGTGTCTTGATGGGCATGATGACTAAAGGCACTACGGCAGATGTTATTGTTGTGGGCTTAGTTGGTGAACGTGGTCGAGAAGTAAAAGAATTTATTGAAGAAATTTTAGGTGAAGAGGGACGCTCTCGAGCCGTGGTAGTCGCATCGCCCGCAGATAATTCTCCGCTTATGCGATTGAAGGGTTGTGAGAGTGCCGTACAAATTAGCGAGTATTTTCGTGATCAAGGTTTAAATGTTCTATTGCTATTAGACTCGTTAACCCGCTATGCACAAGCACAACGAGAAATAGCCTTAGCTGTGGGTGAACCTCCTGCAACAAAAGGTTATCCACCCTCAGTTTTTTCAAAATTACCGCAATTGGTCGAGCGTGCAGGTAACGGCGGAGAAGGGCAAGGATCAATAACGGCATTTTACACGGTATTGACCGAAGGGGATGATTTGCAAGATCCCATTGCCGATGCAGCGCGAGCTATATTAGATGGCCATGTAGTGTTGTCGCGAGAACTTGCTGATGCTGGTCATTATCCTGCTGTTGATATTGAGGGCTCTATTTCACGGGTGATGCCAATGATCACCTCGCCTGAACACCAACAATTGGCTCGCCAACTTAAACAAATTTATTCGGTGTATCAACAAAATAAAGATCTTATTGCTATTGGTGCTTATACGCGGGGAAATGATCCGAGAATTGATCAAGCCATTAATGTTGTACCCGTAATTAACTTCTTTTTGCAACAACAAATACAAGAAGTTATTCCTTTTGAGCAAAGTATTGAGCAATTAAAAGAGATTATTGCTGCAGCCACGGCTCAAGCTACAGCACAGGCGAATGCAAACCAAGGCGTAGCTGGTTAATTAATCGTGTAAGTTGCTCGTAGAGAGTTAAGTCGTAACACGAATTTGGAGATATTTTATGGCAACAAACCAATTAAAAACTTTGTTGAAATTCGAACAAAGTAAAGAAGAGCTTGCAGCTAACACATTACGAAATGCTGAAAATGATTATCAACAAAACTTGATCCGTTTACAAAGTGTAGCTGACTATCGTTTAGAGTATATGAAGCGTTTAAGTCAACGTTCAACCACTGGCTTAGATAGTGCCACTTATAATCATTATCATGCTTTTATTAGTAAGCTTGATTATGCCTCGGAGCAAGTGGAGATAGCTATGAAACAAGCCAAGGCTTTGGTTGAACAAAGTAAAGCTGCATGGCTAAAACAGAGGCATAAAGTTCAGGCTGTTGAAGTTTTAACAGCTAAACGACAAAGAGAGTTAGCTAAAATAGAAAGTAAAAAAGAACAAAATATGTTTGATGAAATAGCAACTCAACAGTTTATCCGCCGTCAAGCTAGCTAACATATCTACTTAACAACTTTGGGTTGGAATGTTTTTTGCATTTATCACTGATTATGTATTGATAAATTAAAAACTGGCTTTTAGTTGTTTTTAATTTCACCATTAATGATTAACGATTGGAATAATTATGCCACAGCTTAGTGCTTTACCCATTAATATACCTCAAGGCGTTGAAATTATGGATGAAAATCCTTTAATCACTTCGACGTCTAGCGGGGAAGATTTCTCACAATTAATTGATCAACATATGGCAACAAGCCAAGGGTGTGCATACCGCGAGAAAACTAATACAAGCCAGCAACCTGTTGAAAATAAAGGGCCTGTGCAGGATGAAGATACAGTTGGGCCAAAGGTTCGTGTAGAGGAAATGAATTCTGGTTTAAATGGCAGTGATGCTAAACAGCAAGATATTGCCGCAAGCGGCAAAAATGTACAAATTAATGAAGGAAATATTGTTGAAAATAGCGCTGGAGATAAAGCAATATTAGCTTCAGACCAGTTAATGAGCTTTTTTCAAAAAGCTGATAGCGCCTTACAGAAAACGAGTCTAAATGCTGAGCCGTTCGCAGGGCTTGCTGATGATGAAAAAGCCTTATATGAGCAGAGTATTCTGTTAAGTCATAATAAAATAGTTGAAGGAACGGCTAGCAGTGCTCAATTTCTGTCAGGTCTGCAGGTTGAAAAAAGTGTTGCTCAAACTAGCCAACAACTAGTAACCAATGAGAAGTTAGCATTATCTTCTTTGTCAGAACGAGAAAATATTGACAAAGGCATCAGTCAATTACCTGTTGAAGCAGTTAATAAAGCCGAATTGGCAATTGGTGGTATAACAGGTAATGATATTGAAAAATCAGAGCTATTATCGGCAAAAAATTTATCAACTACTCAAACTGCACCAAAAACAGTTGCATCAATGTCAACCACTAACCCATCTGAACAAGCAGTAAACTCGTTACTTGCTACCAGTGATGTTGAGACTAGTGGTGAAGGTGAACTGTCGTTAAGTGAAAGTGTTGATGAAGGCCTTATGCAACAAAAACTATCAACAAAAGTTGTTACACAAGAAAAGCAATTAACGGATAGCAATCATACTCAAGCTGTTAGCGGCGAAGATAAACTAACTGCAAAAATTAAGGCTGAACAGTTAGAACAGGTAGGAGCAGCTCAAGCTGTAAAAGATGCTAAGCATGATGCACTGCAAGGTGTAGCATCTAATGCTGCTACTCAATTCAAACAGAGTATTTCAGCATTTGAGAAAAAAGTGAGTGAATTAGCGCAAGCGAAAAATGCATCATCATCTAGTAAAAATGCTGTTGAGTCCATTCAAGCAACTGAACAACTAGTTTCTCCAGAGCAAGCTACCCCAAACCAAACAGTAACAAATCAAGCTGATGTTACTAGCAAAATGGCTGAACAATTTAATGCCACAAATATAGGTCAAAATGCTAACAAGCCGATAACTTCTCTAGGCTCAACTCAAGTAGGCCAAACACAAATAAATACGGAACAAGCAAGTCAGGCGCAAAAAGTAGAGCAACAGCAGCTAAGCAGTATTGAAGGATTGGTTGAAGAAAGCAAAGAAGAAGAGATGAGTTTACCTAAAGGAAAAAGTGAATTAGGTGAAAAATTTGAAGATAAATCAACTCAACAAAATAAAAACAGTTTATCAGCTAATGCTAGCTTTACCGATGTCAGCGCAAGATCTACACAGCTTGCATCACAAACACTCGAACAACAGACTATTGAACAATTGAGTCCCGCGGTTACTAGTGAAGTAGCTCAAAGTCAGAAAACAAATGCTCAATTGCATCAAGAAACTATTTCTATTTTCCGCAAAGACTTTTCTGATGCCGTAAAAGATAAAGTGATGTTAATGATTTCACAAAAGTTGCAGCAGTTTGATATTAAGTTAGATCCTCCTGAGCTAGGAAACATGCAAGTGAGGGTGAACTTACAAAGTGAACAAGCAGCCGTTAACTTCGTTGTGCAAAATCAACAGGCTAAAGAAGCATTAGAGCAAAACATGCATAAATTGCGCGATATGCTAGCGCAACAGGGAGTTGATGTTGGTGATGCTAATGTTGAGCAGCAATCTCAACAATCAGGCTCTGATGAGTTTTCCAATAGTTCACCTTCAGAGCAAATGGAAGAAACAGCAAGTGCTAATGATGTTGTTGAACACAGTTTGTCTGCGCAAGTAATAAACGCTTCAGCAAATGCAGTTGATTATTATGCTTAGCAGTGTGAGTGCTATGTATCCTATTTAAATGAAATTAGAACAAAATTTGAACCGGATAGAGTAGTCGATAATAAAGATATGAAGATAATTTAAGCTAAATCGCCTTAAGTTGATGAAAACACATTGGCTAAGTTTCATTTCAAGGATATAGTTTAGATTAGTATGTGAATAATAAAGGAAACCCCATGGCAGATGAAAAAGGTAAAGCTGACGGTAATGATGCTGAGTTGGAAGTTGATGGTAGTGGTAAAAAGAAAAAACTCATTATTATCATTATCGCTGTAGTTGTTTTACTGGGCGCAGGTGGAGCTGGTTATTTCTTTTTTATGGGAGGCGATGATCCAACACAAGCGCAGCTTGATTCCGCATTAGATAGTGAGTCAGGTGGTGGCGAAGGTGCTGAGAAACAAGGAGCACAAGTTGGTAGTGCACTTTATGTTCCTATGCCAAGGCCATTTCGCTTTAATGTTCCCGGTGCGGCACGTGATCGCTTTGTTGAGATTAGAGTGCAATTGTTAGTGCGTGGCGGCGAAAATGAAGATAATGCAAAAATGCATATTCCTTTGATTGAAAGCACATTATTAGGGGTTTTCTCACAGGGTAATGCAGATGATTTATCAACGAGTGCCGGTAAAGAGTCTTTAAAGCAACAGTCATTAGCTGCAGTGCAAAAAGTAATGACTGATGTTGAAGGCGATAAAACTATTGAAAAAGTACTGTTTACTGGTTTTGTAATGCAATAGTGTTTTGCAGCTAAGCCATAAATTAATGTTTAGGTATAATCTTATGCCAATAAAGAGAATGTTCCGTGAGTGATTTATTATCGCAAGACGAAATTGATGCGCTATTACATGGTGTCGATGACGTTGAAGAAGAAGAAATAATAGAAGAGGTAGACGATCGACAAGACGGCACCTCAGATTATGATTTCTCCTCTCAAGACCGTATTGTGCGTGGCCGTATGCCAACGCTTGAAATGGTCAACGAGCGCTTTGCCCGCCATATGCGTATTAGTTTATTTAATATGATGCGCCGAACGGCTGAAGTGTCTATTAACGGCATCCAAATGATTAAATTTGGTGAATACATTCACACGCTTTTTGTTCCCACAAGTTTAAACATGGTTCGTTTTCGCCCGTTAAAAGGCACAGCATTGATTACCATGGAAGCGCGTTTAGTTTTCATTTTAGTAGATAACTTTTTTGGTGGTGACGGACGTTACCATGCAAAAATTGAAGGGCGTGAATTTACTCCGACTGAACGACGTATTATTCAAATGTTATTAAAATTAATCTTTGAAGATTACAAAGAAGCTTGGTCTCCGGTAATGGATGTTTCTTTTGAATATTTAGATTCAGAAGTTAACCCTTCTATGGCAAACATTGTTAACCCAACAGAAGTCGTTGTCATTAGCTCATTTCATATAGAATTAGACGGCGGTGGCGGTGACTTCCATGTGGCTCTACCTTACTCAATGCTTGAGCCGATTAGAGAATTACTTGATGCTGGTGTACAAAGTGATAAAGAAGACACAGATATGCGCTGGTCTAAAGCATTGCGTGATGAAATTATGGATGTGCCTGTCGCAGTTAACACTAAGTTTTTAGAGGTGGATTTACCATTAAGCCAAGTGATGGAATTACAAGCAGGTGACATCATTCCGGTAGAAATTCCTGACCATATCACGGTGTTAATTGAAGATTTACCAACCTTTAGAGCGAAACTCGGTAGAAGTAGAGACAATGTTGCTCTGAAAATTGAAGAGAAAATTAAGCGTCCAGAATCAGTGAAATCTGAACTGACTATTTTAACTAAAGGCGGTAAACGCCTAGATAGCGATGCAGAATTGCAGCTATTAGAAGATGATTTATAAAAATCATTAATGATTAAAAATTACCTAAGAATTGAATATTGAGGCAAGCGGTATGAGTAATGATAACGATGAAGATCTAAGCATGTGGGATGAAGCGCTTGATGAGCAAGCTGAAGCCTCAGCAGGTGGATCTGAGCAAGCCGAAGCTGTTGAGCTTGAAGAGCTAACGGAAGATGATAACCCCATTACCGGTGAAGAGAAACGTAAACTTGATGCAATTTTAGATATTCCAGTCACTATTTCAATGGAAGTAGGGCGCAGTAATATCAGCATCAGAAATTTATTACAATTAAACCAAGGCTCGGTTGTTGAACTTGACCGTGTTGCCGGTGAAGCATTAGATGTGCTAGTTAACGGTACTTTAATAGCGCATGGTGAAGTGGTTGTAGTAAATGATAAGTTTGGTATACGTTTAACTGACGTTATTAGTCAAATAGAACGTATTAAAAAGCTTAAGTAATGATTAAATTTTTTAAGCTAATAACACTCGTAATTTTATTGTTATTAGCACAGAGCTCTTTTGCTCAAGAAGAAACAGTAGAAAGTGCACCAACAGAGTCTGTTGCGAGTGAGCAAACACCCCAAGTTGGCAAACACGTGATGGCAAATACTGATGCTAGCGGTATGATATTATCACTGCTTATGGTGCTGGCTTTAATTATTGTTTGTGCCTTTGTGTTAAAACGTTTTAATTTTGCTCAGCAAAATACCAGTCAGTTGAAAGTTGTCGCAAACTTATCACTAGGCGCAAAAGAGCGGTTAGTGGTGGTACAAGTTGGTGAGCAACAACTCGTGCTAGGGGTGACAGCTCAGCAAATAACCTTAATTGAAACGCTTGATGAGCCTATAACATCATCTTCAGGTAAGTCACTGCCACTTTCTAGCAATGTGTTGGCTTTTTTACAGAAATCTAACAACAAATAAAAGTAAGCTAAAGTAAGTAAAATAAACAATGATGATAAAAAAAATACTCTTTACCGCTTTATTGTTCTTAACTGTTTTTGGAACTAGTTTTGGGCTTTATGCTGCCGATGATTTGTCAATGTCAGCACTAACCTTAACGACTAACCCTGATGGCTCACAAGAGTATTCAGTAACGCTTCAAATTTTGATCTTTATGACGGCACTGAGTTTTATACCCGCTGCCGTTATTATGATGACTTCTTTTACTCGAATTGTGGTTGTCATGGCTATTTTGCGACAAGCATTTGGCTTACAGCAAACTCCGTCAAACCAAGTCATTATTGGTCTAACACTCTTTATGACCTTGTTTATTATGACGCCTGTGTATAATCAAATTGATGAAGCTGCAATCCAACCTTACCTAAGCGAGCAATTGACATCTGTTGAAGCCATTGATAAAGCTAAGGTGCCATTGCGATCTTTCATGCTAGAGCAAACAAGATTAAAAGATCTTGATACGTTAGCTTCTATGGCGGGCTTAGAAGCAGTTGATAATCCTACTGATTTACCCATGACAGTGATCATACCTGCTTTTATTATCAGTGAACTGAAAACGGCTTTTCAAATTGGTTTTATTTTATTTATTCCGTTTTTGATTATTGATTTAGTGGTAGCAAGTATACTTATGGCTATGGGTATGATGATGCTATCGCCGATGATTGTATCTTTACCATTTAAATTAATGCTCTTTGTTTTAGTTGATGGCTGGAATTTAGTCATTGGTACTATTGCAACGAGTTATGGTTTGGGCACTTGATTTATGTTAGTGAACCTTAGCAAGTTAAAGGGAAATTAAGATGGGGCCAGAAGTCTTTGTAGACATTTTACGTGATGCATTGCTGCTAGTGATTGTATTAGTATGTGCTGTGATCTTGCCTAGCTTATTTGTTGGTCTACTTGTCGCTATTTTTCAAGCTGCAACCTCTATTAACGAACAAACCTTAAGTTTTTTACCGCGTCTTATCGTCACGTTATTGGCGCTTATTTATGGCGGGCATTGGGGGGTGCAAAAATTGATGGACTATACCTTTAGGCTGGTTGCTAGTATTCCAAGTGTGATCAGCTAATGGAGTTTACTGAGTCAGTTATTAATCAATACCTGGCTGATTTTATTCTGCCTTTCACCCGTGTCTCAGCCTTAGTGATGACTATGATAGGCTTTAGTGCGCGTAATATTCCTACCAGAGTAAAGCTCTTTTTGTGTGTGGCAGTCACTATTGCCATCATGCCTGCGATTCCACCCGCAAAAATAGAACAGTTATTATCATTAGATACTGCTTTGCTTGTTGGACAGCAGACTATTATTGGTGCCATGTTAGGATTTGTAACGGTTATGGTGGTCAATACCTTTACCTTAGCTGGACAAATAATTGCAATGCAGTCTGGTTTAGGTTTTGCCTCGTTAGTTGATCCCGCCAGTGGTATGAATGTTCCTGCTGTTGGTCAATTCTTTTTGATTCTTTCTTCGCTGTTATTCTGGGTAATGGATGGTCACTTGGCCTATTTGCAGTTTGTAGTGGCGAGTTTTGATACCTTGCCTATTGGTGGTGACTACTTTGACAGTACTAAGTTTAAGGAAGTCGTTCAGTGGGGAAGTTGGATGTTTGCAACAGCATTATCATTAGCCTTAGCACCATTAACCGCAATGCTATTGATCAACTTCTCTTTTGGTATTATGACCCGAGCAGCACCACAGTTGAATATTTTTGCTATTGGTTTTCCTATCACCATGATGGCTGGTTTATTAATTATGTGGTTAACCTTTGGTAATTTCCTTGTTCATTTTGAATTGCAGTGGCAGCGAGCATTAGATTTCAGCTGCTACCTTATTGATTGTCGGGCGGTGCCTTAAATGGCCGAGTCGGACAGTGGTGAAAAAACCGAACAACCCACGGCAAAAAAACTCACCGATGCCAGAAAAAAGGGGCAAATAGCAAGATCTAAAGACCTTGGTACTATGTTTGTGCTGGTAGGTAGCGCCTGTGCTTTATTATTGATGGGCAACTCTTTGGTAGATGCTTTGTCAAAAGTCATGAAGCGTTTATTTAGCCTTAGCCGTCAAGAAGCAATGGATGTAAATGCTATTTTTAATGTGGTTGGCAGTGCTATTGGTTCAATTGTTTGGCCTTTGTTATGGATCTATCTCATCATTATCTTAGCGGCTTTCATTGGTAATACTATGCTAGGGGGAATGAGTTTTTCTTGGCAAGCCATGGCGCCAAAGGCAAGTAAACTATCTCCACTATCAGGCTTTAAACGCATGTTTGGTGTTCAAGCTGGGGTTGAGCTAGTTAAATCAATTTTAAAGTTTTTTGTCGTCTTTATTGTGGCATTTTTATTGTTATCTAGCTTATTTGAGCAAATTATTGGTTTGAGTTTAGAAACCATTCCTACGAATTTTGGTCATGCAGTAAATTTATTGCTTTGGATGTTTTTAGTTCTGGCACTATCTATTGGCATTATTGCTGCTGTTGATGCGCCTTATCAGGTTTGGAATCACACTAGACAACTTAAAATGACTAAGCAAGAAATTAAAGATGAGCATAAAAATACAGAAGGTAATCCCGAGATAAAGGGAAGAATAAAGCGTACTCAATATGAAATGTCACAGCGACGCCAAATGGCAGAAGTGCCAAATGCCGATGTGATAATCACTAACCCAACCCATTTTAGTGTGGCATTAAAATACGATGCAGCTGTGGGAGGCGCACCAATATTAGTGGCTAAAGGTATTGATGAAATGGCCTTGCATATTCGTACTATAGCTAAAGAGCATAATGTTGAAATATTACAATCTCCAGCGCTGGCACGTTCACTTTATTACACTGCAGAAGTCGACCAAGATATTCCTGAAGAGCTTTATGCTGCGGTCGCGCAAGTCCTTGCTTTTATCTATCAGTTAAATGAACACAGAAAAGGGCGAGCTCAAAAGCCAACACCTGTTGCCAAGAATCTACCAATCCCTGATGAGTTTAAATATTAAGAAGCGTTAATATTTATTAAAGGTAACAATTACTAAATAAATATTATTTTCTGCCTTTTTTCAAAATTCTAATCTCGTTTATGATTGTTTTGGTATAGCTCTTGCTATTTCATAGTTAGCGTCAAAAAATTATCACTAAGAGCTAGCTGTAACCAATGCAATTAACTGCCTATTTTAATCAATTTAATAAAAACAAATTAACCCATTTTGCTGGTTTAGGAACGCCTTTATTAGTTATGGCTGCACTCGGCATGGTGGTGTTACCCATGCCAGCGTGGTTATTAGACGTATTGTTTTCATTTAATATTGCACTTTCCCTCGTTGTATTATTAATTACCGTATATACCTTAAAACCGCTCGAGTTTGGCTCGTTTCCCTCGGTAATTCTTATCGCAACTATTCTACGTTTAGCGCTTAACGTTGCCAGTACTCGAGTAGTACTGCTTGAAGGCCATGAAGGTACAGGTGCCGCGGGTAAAGTTATTGAAGCATTCGGCTCTGTTGTAATTGGCGGTAACTATGCTGTTGGTTTAGTTGTATTTCTTATCTTAATTATTATTAATTTTGTCGTTGTTACTAAAGGTGCGGGAAGAATTGCAGAAGTAACAGCGCGATTCACACTTGATGCCATGCCTGGTAAACAAATGGCAATTGATGCCGATTTAAATGCCGGCTTTATTGATCAGGACCAAGCCCGTGAACGTCGGATTGAAGTAACCAGTGAAGCTGATTTTTACGGTTCTATGGATGGTGCTAGTAAATTTGTAAAAGGGGATGCGATTGCAGGTATCTTAATCCTTTTCATTAATATTATTGGTGGCTTAGTTATTGGTATGGTACAGCACGATCTTACCTTTGACAGCGCGGTAGAAATTTATACCTTACTTACCATTGGTGATGGTTTAGTTGCACAAATTCCGGGGTTATTGTTATCAGTTGCTACAGCTATTGTGGTAACAAGACAAAATACTGCTCAAGATATGGGGGAGCAGGTAAGTAGTCAATTAGGTCAAGAAAAGTCTCTTTATATCGCTGCTGGTGTTATGTTTGTTATGGGCGTTGTGCCTGGCATGCCTCATTTTGTCTTTTTATTCTTTGCTACTGTTATTGCTGCTAGTGCTTATTTGGGCGCTAAACATAAAGCCAGTAAGGCAGTTGAGCTTGAAAAAGTTAGCCAAGAGCTACAAGCTGAAACTAAACAAAAAGAAGAAGAAGTCAAAGAGCTTGATTGGGATGATGTTAATCATGTTGATGTCATTGGCTTAGAAATAGGTTATCGCTTAATACCGCTTGTTGATAAAGCTCAAGGTGGCGAATTACTAAGTAGAATTAAAGGGGTGCGTAAAAAGCTATCTCAGGAATTTGGCTTTTTAGTACCGGCTGTTCATATTCGTGATAATTTGGATTTAGACCCAAACAGTTATCAAATATCACTTATGGGCGTTACGGTTGGTAGCGCTGAAATCCATCATGACCAAGAACTGGCTATCAACCCTGGGCAGGTATTTGGTAAACTTGATGGTGTCGCCACTAAAGATCCCGCCTTTGGTTTAGACGCAGTGTGGATCAATCAAAGTCAACGTGAACAAGCGCAAACCCTTGGCTATACAGTTGTTGATGCCGCCACGGTATTAGCCACTCATTTAAGCCAAATTTTAAGTAATAATGCCTCTCAACTACTTGGCCATGAAGAAGTGCAAAACCTACTTGATATGCTGGCCAAATCTTATCCTAAATTGGTTGAAGGCTTTATCCCTGAAACATTAAGTTTAGGTACAGTGGTGAAAGTATTACAAAGCTTAATGAATGAAGGCGTTGCCGTGCGTGATATGCGCTCTATTGTTCAAACACTTGTTGAATATGGTCCTAAGAGTCAAGATGCTGAAGTATTAACCGCAGCTGTGCGAATAACCTTACGCAAATTTATTGTTCAAGACCTTGTTGGCTCTGCTACAGAGGTTCCCGTCATAACCTTGGCGCCAGAGTTGGAACAAATGTTGCATCAGTCAATGCAAATGGCAGGTGATGATGGCGCAGGTATAGAACCGGGCTTAGCAGAACGATTGCAAAAATCACTTACCGACGGTGCTCAACAGCAAGAAATGGCAGGAGAAGCACCAATATTATTAACATCAGGCATTTTAAGAACAGTGTTAGCAAAATTTGTTAAATATACTATTCCAAGCTTGCGAGTTATTTCTTATCAAGAAATTCCTGATGATAAACAAATTAAAATTGTAAGTGCCATAGGGCAGTAAATAAAAGATTCGAGTCATAAGCGAGGTAAGTTACGAGTCTTAATTATCGATACAGATAAATACTTAGAAACTCGTAACTAGCTACTCGAAACTAAATAAGGGGTTAACTGTGAAAATTAGACGTTTTGTTGCCAAAGATATGCGTAGCGCACTAGCACAAATTAAAGAAGAGTTAGGTATTGATGCCGTTATTATGTCTAATAAAAAAATACCTGAAGGTGTTGAGTTGATGGCTGCTGTAGATTATAGCCAATCAGTATCTACACCCAAAGCTAACGATGAGTTAACAAGTAACAATGGCGTAAGAGAAGTGAGTAACGATGTTATCAGCATCACTGGCACTGCGCCTGAAGCTCAAACACAGACACCAACACAAAGTGTTGAAACTGCAGCGGCCCCAGCTGATAGTTTATCAGCATTATTAAACCGTCAAGTGCAACAACCTCAAGCACAAATGCAAGACGTAGCCAATGAAGACTTGGCTAGAAATAATATGGCTAACCAAGCCGCTAATCCAGAAGAAGATATAGAACAACAGCTTCGTAATTTCACCGATCGTCTACGCCAATCTAGTGCTGATGGCACTATGCCACCATCAAACGAGTCTTGTCATCAAGTTAACAACCCTACAGTAACTGAAGAGAGTAGTTATAATTCTTATGAAGCCCAACAGATGGCCAAAAAGTTACAAAGTAATCAGCAAGGTGACCAGCAAAATACGTTAAATCAAAATCAGCAAACACCAGTTAATCAACAAGATTTTGAGAAGATGCAGCAGGAGATGGCATCAATAAGACAATTACTAGAGCATCAAGTATCTGGATTAATGTGGCAGGATATGGCGCAAAAAGATCCTCAAAGAGCCGTTTTAGTCACTCGTTTACTTGAATTAGGGTTAAACGAACAGATTGCCGATCAAATTGCAGGATACGTACCAGCTCAACATCATGAAGCGCAAGCATGGCAAACAGCAACTAAATTGATTAGTGAGCAAATCAACACGACACAAAATGATATAATTCATCGTGGTGGTGTTGTTGCTTTGGTTGGTCCTACTGGTGTGGGTAAAACCACAACAATCGCAAAACTTGCTGCTCGCTTTGCACAAATTCATGGCCATGATCAAGTGGCGCTTATTTCAACGGATACATTTAGAATTGCAGGTTTTGAACAATTAGCAACTTATGGGAAAATTATTGGCTGTCAGGTTAAACTTGCTAAAGATAGCCAAGCATTAGATGTTTTATTACAACAATTTAGTAAAAAGAAACTTATTCTTATTGATACCGCAGGTATGGGGCAAAGAGATATGCGTTTAGCTGAAAACTTAGCTAACTTAGTATCAAATTCTCGTGTTAGAATTCGCAATTATTTGGTGCTGGCTGCTAATAGTCAGCAACAGGTGATGCAAGAAAATGTTGAACGGTTTAAAAAAGTACCATTATCGGGTTGTATTTATACTAAACTGGATGAAAGCGTCAGTATTGGTGAAATAATTACAACTTCAATTCAAAATGGTCTGCCAATAGGTTATCTTACTGACGGGCAAAGAGTTCCCGAAGATATTAAGGTTGCAAATGCTGAAAAATTAGTTACGCTTGCAGATAAAATGGCAACTAAATCAGCAAACAATGTCGCCTCTATGCGGTCAATGCCTACAGCTCCGGCCGCTGTGATATAAAATACATTGTGCAATTTTCTTTATGGTAGTTTTCTTCACGTAAGTAAAGAAGTAATATAAGAAGTGATAAATATGGCAGATCAAGCAAGCGGCTTAAGAAAAATGCAGGACTTAAAAAAAGTTAAAGTAATCGCAGTGTCAGGTGGTAAAGGAGGCGTAGGAAAAACTAACGTTTCACTTAATACTGCAATCGCATTAGGGCAGCAAGGTAAAAGAGTCTTAGTTTTAGATGCAGATTTAGGCCTTGCCAATGTCGATGTAATGTTGGGCTTAAGAGTTCAACGTAACCTCTCCCATGTATTATCAGGTGAATGTGAACTTGATGATATTATCATCACTGGCCCCAGTAATATAAAGATTATCCCCGCGACATCAGGCTCGCAGTCAATGGTTGATTTAACCCCTTCAGAGCATGCGGGATTAATTCGTGCTTTTAGTGAAATGCAAACTCAATTTGATGTACTTATTGTTGATACGGCCGCTGGTATTTCAGATATGGTGTTGAGTTTTACTCGCGCAGCACAAGATGTCATGTTAGTGGTTTGTGATGAGCCTACCTCAATAACAGATTGTTACGCCTTGATGAAACTTTTAAGTCGAGACCACGGCGTATTTAAATTTAAAGTCGTTGCTAACATGGTACGAACTCCTAAAGAAGGGCAACAGCTTTTTGGAAAGCTAACTAAAGTGACAGATAGGTTTTTAGATGTTGCACTTGAGTTGGTTGCTGTAGTGCCATTTGATGAAAATATTCGAAAATCTGTTCGAAAACAACAGGCGATTGTTGAAGCATTCCCTGACTCTCCAGCTGCAAAAGCCTTTAAGGGATTAGCGACAAAAGTCACAAGCTGGCCTATTCCTAATCAAGCTTCAGGGCATTTAGAGTTTTTTATTGAGCAATTACTAGATCATTAGGCATCGACTCGAAAACTCAACGTAGTAAATAAAATTTAAGTGAGAATAGTATAACGTGGTTAAAGCTAGTTCCTACAACAATCACATTGATAAAACGGCTTTGCTTGAGCAACATACCGTATTAGTTAAGCGAATTGCTTATCACTTACTCGCCCGTTTGCCTGCCAGTGTTATTGTTGATGATTTAATTCAATCTGGCATGATTGGCTTATTTGAAGCTGCAAATAATTTTGACAATACTAAAGGTGCAAGTTTTGAAACTTTTGCCGGTATTCGCATTCGAGGAGCCATGTTAGATGAAATTCGCCGTGGTGACTGGACCCCTCGTTCAGTACATAAAAATAGCCGCATGGTTAGTGAAGCTATTAAACAACTTGAAGCCGAATTAGGCCGAGATGTTACCGATATAGAAGTTGCTGAAAAACTTGATATTTCATTAAATGAATACCATCATATATTAAGTGAGGTAAGCACAGGAAAAATATTAGGTATTGATGATCTTGGTGTAAGTGAAGACTCAATAAATTTTGATAGTGATTCCCATGGTGATGATCCATATCAAAATATTGAACAAACTGCCTTTAAAAAAGGCTTAACTGAGTGTATTTCTTCTTTACCAGAACGTGAAGCTTTAGTACTGTCTCTATATTATGATGAAGAATTAAATTTACGAGAAATAGGTCAAGTGATTGATGTAAGTGAATCACGAGTTAGTCAAATTCATAGTCAAGCCATGCATAGATTAAAATCACGTATGCAATCTTGGCAAAGTTGAGTAGAATAACTAGTATCGTAAAAATAGTTATTAAAATTTTTGAATGTTTCGCCGGAGGGTGCCTTGGATAAAAATATGAAAGTGCTTGTTGTTGATGACTTTTCAACCATGAGACGTATAGTGAAAAATTTGTTGCGTGATTTAGGCTTTACTAACATTCAAGAAGCTGATGATGGCAGTACAGCCTTGCCTATGCTTCAAGGTGGCGACTTTGATTTTGTTGTTACTGATTGGAATATGCCGGGAATGCAAGGAATCGATCTATTAAAAGCAATACGCGCCGATGAAAACTTATCACACATTCCTGTGTTGTTAATTACGGCTGAAGCGAAAAAAGAGCAAATAGTTATGGCTGCTCAAGCAGGTGTGAATGGTTATATTGTTAAACCATTTACAGCAGCAACATTAAAAACTAAGTTAGATAAGATTTTTGAACGCTTAGCTTAGTTATTGTCTGGTATAGGTAGATGTTTTAATGTTGAATATTTATCTATTTAAGTCTAATGGTGCTTCGGTTTATTAGTTAAGGAATTTTCATGACTAACGCAATGGTAGGGCGTGTTTCTTTAGAGCAAGCGAAATCATTAGTTGAGTTTTTAGAAACTAATCAGCAAGAGAAAGCTGACGCGCTTATTGCTGAAATTCAAAACCCAATTAATTCAGAGCTTTTTGCTGAAATAGGCAAATTAACTCGTCAACTTCATGACTCGTTAACAAATTTTCAATTAGATTCTCGTTTAAATGATCTGGCAACAGCTGACATCCCCGACGCGAAAGAGCGGTTAAGCTATGTGATTACTCGCACGGAAGAAGCTGCGAATAAGACGATGGATGCGGTTGAGTCAATATTTCCTGTTGTTGATAATATTGCTGATCAAGTCAATGCGGTAAACCCTTCATGGGCTAAATTGATGAACAATGAAATAGACTTGAAAGAGTTTAAGAGCTTATGTGGAGATATAGATACCCTGTTACAAACCACAGGAAAAGAAACTTCGCATATACATACATTGATGACCGATGTATTAATGGCTCAGGACTTTCAAGATCTAACGGGTCAAGTTATTCGAAAAGTCATTGATTTGGTACGTGAAGTAGAAGATAGCTTAATTAACATGTTGACAGCTTTTGGAATTTCTTCAGATAAAAAGCTAGATGAGTTAAAGCCTACCTTAGGTGAAAACTTAGTTGAAGGGCCAATCGTTAATAAAGAAAATAGAGATGATGTTGTTGAAGATCAAGATGATGTTGATGATCTTTTATCAAGCTTAGGGTTTTAATAGGAGTGACGAATGTCTTTTGAAGCAGATGAAGAAATTCTACAAGATTTTTTGGTTGAAGCAGGTGAAATATTAGAGTCACTTTCTGAGCAACTAGTTGAACTTGAGAATGATCCTGATAATGCTGATTTGCTCAATGCTATATTTAGAGGGTTTCATACTGTAAAAGGTGGAGCAGGCTTTCTTTCTCTAACAGAGCTGGTTGATGTTTGCCACTTTGCCGAAAATATATTTGACTTGTTGAGAAACGGTCAACGTACAGTTACTTCAGAGTTGATGGATATTATTTTATCTGCACTTGATACTGTTAATGATATGTTTGCCTTAGTGCAAAATCGTGAAGCACTTGTTGCAGCTGATCCTGAATTGTTAGCTGAACTTCACCGTTTAAGTGTTCCTGAGGGAGAAGGTGAGACTAGTCTTTCTGAGCCAGAGCCTCCAGCTATTGAACCTGAAATTCAACCAGAACCTTCAGCAGTTGAATTTGAAGCAGATCAAGCAAGCTCTTCTGATGAAATGACAGAAGATGAGTTTGAACGTTTACTTGATGAATTACATGGCTCTGGCTCACCAGTAGCCACAACTGAAAATACGGTTGAAGTAGCTCCCTCACCCAGTCATGGTGATGATATATCAGATGATGAATTTGAATCCTTATTAGATGAATTACATGGACAAGGCGCTTTTTCTGCTAATGTAGCTAATGGCAGTTCGACAGCTAGTTCCAATGCTATTAGCTCAAATTCTGATGAAATTAATGATGATGAATTTGAAAATTTGCTAGATGAATTGCATGGTAAAGGGCAGGCTCCAAAATCTTTTGTAGCAGAAGAAAAAACTGCACCTACGGCGACACCAAATCCTCCAGCTGCTAAAGCGGAGCCTAAAGCTACACCTAAACCTAAACCAAAGCCTCAAGTAAGTGCACCTTCAAAACCTTCTAAAGCTGCACCTGCAAAAGCGAAAGCAAAAGCTGCACAACAATCGGCACCTCAAGGTGAAACTACAGTAAGGGTTGATACTAAACGCTTAGATAAAATCATGAATATGGTAGGTGAATTAGTATTAGTCAGAAACCGCTTAACCAGTTTAGGTTTGACTTCTGACGATGAAGACCTGAATAAAGCAGTGTCAAACTTAGATGCAGTAACGACGGATCTACAAGGTGCGGTAATGAAAACCCGCATGCAGCCAATCAAAAAAGTATTTGGTCGTTTCCCTCGTGTTGTACGCGATTTAGCACGCAGTTTAAATAAAGATATCAAGTTAGTACTTGAAGGTGAAGATACTGATTTAGATAAAAACTTAGTTGAAGCATTAGCTGATCCTTTAGTGCATTTAGTACGTAACTCTGTCGATCATGGTATTGAAGAACCCGCGAAACGTGAGGCGATTGGTAAACCTCGTCAAGGTACTGTTATTTTATCGGCCTCTCAAGAAGGTGATCATATCTTGTTAACCATTAAAGATGATGGTGCTGGTATGGATGCTGAAAAATTAAAGGGTATTGCTATTGACCGAGGCGTTCTTGACGCTGATGCAGCAGCTAAAATGCCAGACAAAGAAGCTTTTAGCTTAATTTTTGCTCCTGGTTTTTCAACTAAAACAGAAATATCTGAAGTGTCTGGCCGTGGTGTTGGCATGGATGTTGTTAAAACCAAAATTACTCAATTAAATGGTGCGGTTAATATAGACTCTGAAATGGGAGTTGGCACAGTACTAGAAATCAAAGTGCCGCTTACTCTTGCCATCTTACCGACCTTGATGGTTATTGTTGGAGAACAAACTTTTGCGTTGCCTTTAGCGGCTGTTAATGAAATATTCCACTTAGATTTAACTAATACTAATAGTGTTGACGGTCAGTTAACGATTATTGTTCGAGAGAAAGCTATTCCATTATTTTATCTCGATCAATGGTTAGTGAGGGATTATGTCGATAAACCTCGCGATAAAGGACATGTGGTCATTGTACAGTTAGGTAATCAACAAATCGCCTTTGTTGTCGATAGGTTGATTGGACAGGAAGAAGTTGTCATAAAACCGCTTGATAGATTATTACATGGAACACCGGGTATGGCAGGGGCTACTATCACTAGTGATGGTGGTATTGCTTTGATTTTGGATATTGCGAACTTATTAAAGTTTTATGCGAAAAAATCACCTGTCCATAAAAAGTTGCGTTCATAGCTCGTTAGTGTTGTAGACTAAGTAGAGGAATTAAATGGCCTATAAGGTACTCGTTGTTGATGATTCAAGTTTTTTTAGACGACGAGTCACTGATATTTTAAGTAAAGACCCTCATTTAGAAGTTATTGATACTGCTGTTAATGGTCAAGAGGCCGTTGATAAAGCTTTAGCCTTAAAACCAGATGTAATTACCATGGATATTGAAATGCCTGTATTAAATGGCATTTCCGCGGTCAAGAGTATCATGGCGAAATCGCCGACAGCAATTCTAATGTTTTCCTCGTTAACTCATCAGGGAGCAAAAGCCACTTTAGAGGCGCTAGAAGCTGGCGCATTAGATTTTTTACCTAAGAAATTTAGTGAAATAGCACAAAATACTGATGAAGCTGGTAGCTTATTGCGCCAAAGAGTTGTACAACTTGCTAGGAAACGTGGTGTGAGTAGGGCTAGTCTTAGCTCAAGCCAAGCGACTTTTAAACCTTCAACTCGAAAAACACCCATTACTACGCGTAAATCGCAACCTCCTATTTCGAACAAAGGTATAGAATCAACCTCTAGCTCAAAGAGCTCACATAGAGTGACTAAAGCTTCAGGTAAAAATTATAAGCTTTTGGCTATTGGTACCTCTACAGGGGGACCTGTTGCATTACAGAAGGTTCTCACTCAGCTTCCTGCAACCTTTCCTTTACCCATTATTATTGTTCAACATATGCCTGCCTCATTTACTCAAGCATTTGCCAATCGTTTAAATTCGTTGTGTAAAATTTCGATTAAAGAAGCTAGCGATGGTGATATTTTGAAACCTGGATGTGCCTATTTAGCGCCGGGCGGCCGTCAAATGATTATCGGTGGTACGGAAAATGCACCTAAAATCAAAATAATTGATGATAACTCAGCGAAAATAACCTTTAAACCAAGTGTAGATGTCAGTTTTGGCTCTGCAGCTAAAATATTTGGTGGCAATGTTTTAGGTATAATTTTAACGGGAATGGGCGCTGACGGCAGAGAGGGTTCTAGAATGTTAAAAACTAAAGGTGCAACTATATGGGCACAAGATGAAGCAACCTGTGTTGTTTATGGTATGCCACAAGCGGTTTGTGCGGCTGGTATTTCGCAATTATCTTTACCAATAGAAGATGTCGCTAGTAGTATTTTAAAGGAAACATCACATGGATAGGCTAAGTATTGCAGGCTTACTGATTGCAATACTTGCCATTTATTTGGGGTTTATTTTAGATGGCGGCTCTGTTGCAAGTTTATTTGAATTACCTGCTTTTGTTATCGTTTTTGGTGGCACTATTGGCGCAGTAATGCTTCAGTCATCAAGCGGTCAATTTTTTCATGCCTTATCATTATTAAAGTGGGTTTTTGCACCGCCAAGCTATGATATCGAAAAGGGGATAGAGAATATTGTTTCATGGGCTGAAAAAGCTCGTGAATCAGGTTACCTTGCTTTAGAAGATATTGCTTTGGATGAAGAGGAACCTTTTACTCAAAAGGGATTGAACCTGTTGGTGGATGGTGTCGAACTTGAAAACTTAAGAATGTCCTTGGAGCTAGACCTTGATATTTACCGTGAACATAACTTGCGCTCTGCTAATGTTTTTGAGTCCATGGGGGGATACAGTCCAACCATAGGTATTTTGGGAGCAGTGCTTGGGCTTATTCATGCAATGAGTAACCTAACAGAGCCTTCTCTTCTGGGGCAAGGAATTGCCACTGCTTTTATTGCCACAATTTACGGTGTCGGTTTTGCAAATCTTATTTATATTCCAATTGCTAATAAAATCAGAGCTATTATTCACCAGCAAACCATGTATAGAGAAATGATCTCTGAAGGGCTGAATTCAATTGCTTTAGGTGAAAACCCACACGCGATTGAAAATAAACTATCTGCTTTTAGGTTGGAGCAATGAAACGCTTAAGAAGTAAAAGGCACAGTCTTGAACATGATAATGTTCATCGTTGGCTTGTTTCTTATGCTGATTATATGACGTTACTTTTTGCTTTGTTTGTTGTGCTCTATGCTACAGCAATGGTCAACGAAAAACCTTTTGAAACTATTACTGAGTCTGTAGGAAAAGTTTTTCAAGCGACTGAAGAACTACCTAAAAATAGAGGTCATGGTGATGATATTCTTGATGTTAACTCTAGTAAAACCAACAAAAAACTCTATGGAAGCGGTATCTTAGATGTTGCAGGACCTGAGTTACTTGAAGGAGAGCAGACATTATCTAATGTTTCAGATTCACAAGTTGGCACTAACTTAACCTCACTAGAAGAAGAGTTGCACACGGCTTTGTATGAATTAGTTGAGTCGGGATATGCTCAATTACAAATTGATGGCGACTGGTTAGAGATTGAATTAAATAGTGGTTTGCTATTTCCAAGTGGGTCTTCTTCAGCAACAAATTCAGCTAGTCATATATTGGCCGTTATTTATGATGTTTTAGGTGAAGTGACTAATTTTGTTCGTGTTAGGGGCTATACTGATAATCAAGCGATAAATACTGAGATATTTTCTTCTAATTGGGAGTTGTCCGTTTATCGTGCAACTTCAATTTTACGCCTATTAGAAGGTTTAGGCATGAACCCAGCTCGAATGGCCATAGAAGGTTATGGACAGTATTACCCTAGTGCTGATAATACAACAGCTTTAGGCCGAGCAAAAAATAGAAAAGTTGTTGTTGCTATTTCTAAATACGGTTTGGAAAAGTCAAATTTATTAAATGCTCCAACAATTAGTGTTAAAGATGTAGAAGCAATAACAAAAGTGGATGAGATAACTGAAGAAGGTAACGAAATTAAAATAATTCGTTTACCAACGGGCGGTATTCGTATCACAACACGAAATGAGGACACTCAAGACACTCAAAGCGTAAATACTTTGCCAAAAGATGAAAATGATCAACAAAATTAATGACAATATCTATTACTCTCTTTAATAGAAGCCTCATTTTGTTTGAAATAACAATTAGGAATAAATCTTGGAAGTTTGGACAATAGCAAATCAAAAAGGTGGCGTAGGTAAAACCACAACGACTATTGCTTTAGCAGGGCTATTAGCTGAGCGTGGAAAAAGGGTATTGCTGGTTGATACCGACCCACACGCATCTTTAAGTTACTATTTTGGTATTGAGTCGGAAGATTTAGAGCTAAGTGTCTATGATCTTTTTGTGCAAGTTTCATCAAAAGAACAAATTTTACAAAGTTTGTGCCCAACGCAGTATCCCAATATTGATATTTTGCCAGCGACCATGGGGCTAGCAACACTTGATCGCTCTCTAGGTGCAAAAGGCGGTATGGGCTTAGTGTTAAAAAAAGCGATGCAAAAAGTATCTGCAAATTATGATTTCGCCTTAATGGATTGTCCGCCTGTGTTAGGCGTACTTATGGTTAATGCCTTGGCTGCGTCCAATAGAATTCTTGTGCCTGTACAAACTGAGTTTTTAGCGTTGAAAGGCTTAGATCGTATGATCAAAACCATGGACATCATGCAAGGGGAACAAGAAGAACCATTTGAATATACTATAATACCCACCATGTTTGATAAGCGAACAAAAGCGTCGATTTCAGCATACCAACAGTTACAAGAAGTCTATAAAGAAAAAGTATGGCCTGGTGTAGTGCCTATAGATACCAATTTTAGAAACGCCAGCATTGCGCAAAAAGTACCTTCTCATTTTGCAGCAAGTTCTCGAGGAGTTTTTGCCTATAAAAGCTTATTAGACTATTTATTAAAACTATCAAACAGAAGTAATAGATAAATGGCAAAACCATTAGCAGCAAGTAAAAAAGTGATGAAAAACTATCTGTCTGAATTATTGACAGAAGAGGCTCCTGAGTTAGTTGAACAGCCGAAAAACGTTACAAGTAAAACCAGTGAAGTTGCTGAAAATGCACGCTTAGAAGCACTACTGAAAAATGTTAATGCTGATTTAGATGTTGCTCCTGAGACGGTAAGCTCTCCTAAACGCAATGCACAGCAAGAAAGTAAAAAAGCATTTGTTGAAGGTAAAAAAGCGTTTACTGAGAAAAAAGAGTTAGCAATAACTACCCATAAAAGCAGTGGAGACTTTATTGCTAAAACACCAAAAAGTTATCGACAAGGTGATTTTCAAACGCTGTTTTTTGATGTGGCAGGCTTAACTATAGCCGTACCTTTAATTGAGTTAGGTGGTATTCATAAAGTTGATAAAACAACTCCGTTGATGGGAAAACCCGACTGGTTCAAAGGAGTTATGTTATATCGAGATGAAAAAATTAATGTTGTAGACACTGCTTTATGGGTAATGCCAGAAAAATGTGACGAAACATTGAAAAATTCGTTAAACTATCAATATATTATCATGTTAAGCGATAGTTCATGGGGACTTATGGCCGAGAACCTTGTTGATACTGTTATGTTGAAACAAGATGAAGTGAAATGGTTAGACTCATCAACTAAGCGTCCATGGTTAGCTGGTTTAGTAAAAGATAAAATGTGTGCTTTACTTGATGTTGATGCACTAATTCAACTGCTTAATGAAGGTAGCGCAATTAATTAACTTGAATAATAATATCATTATTGGGTTTGAAATAAATTGATTAAATTAAGAGGCAAGTGGTATGTCTGATGAAAGACGCAGTTCTAGTGAAAAAATAGATGCAAATGATGAAGTACTTCAGTGGGTAACATTTAAGCTAGAAAATGAAGTATATGGTATTAATGTTATGCAAGTTCAAGAAGTATTAAGGTACAGTGAAATAGCGCCTGTACCTGGTGCACCTCTGTATGTACTTGGTATTATTAACTTGCGTGGTAATGTTGTTACGGTTATTGATACCCGTTCTCGTTTTGGTCTAGAGCCCTGTGATGTAACAGATAACACCCGTGTCGTTGTTATTGAATCAGAAAAGCAAGTCATTGGTATTTTAGTGGACAGTGTTGCTGAAGTTGTTTATTTAAAAACCTCTGAAATTGATGATGCTCCTAACGTAGGCAATGAAGAAAGTGCTCAATTCATTCAAGGTGTATCAAATCGTGATGGTGAATTACTTATTTTAGTCGATTTAGATAAGCTTCTGTCTGATGATGAATGGGATGAGTTAAAGCAATTTTAACTTGTTCTAATAGCACTATTATAAGTCGAACACATTTTTGATTTACCTTAAAAACGTGAGTTTAGGTTTATTAAATTAAAGCTAAACTCACTCTTAACTGGCTACTAAATGTTTTATGGTGCCTATTTGTTCGCTGTCACTCAAGTTATAAGTATTAAATAGCATCTTGCTCTTAAAGGTGAGTTAACTAATTATATGTCTATGTTGGCCGTTCCTATCATTGCAGTACTTGCACTAGCCTTAAGCGTAATTTGCGTTATTGCACTATTTGTCATTTCAACAAAACATAAAGTTAAGCTTTCAGTGTTTGAGTCACAATCTCAAGTTAATGAACAGCTGTTAGCTAGCCTACAATCTGCAAATGATAAATTACGAGCGGACATCAACGAGTTATCAACCCAACATGAACAAGTAGCGCTAGAAAATATTCAGGTATCAAAGCAACTTGAACATAGAATAAAAAACCTACAGAACCTTTTGCAAGATCAGCAAAGCTCAATAACTCAAATGCAGTCATCACAAAGTGATGATAAATTCTATGCGCGAGCTATCAAATTAGCTAAAAAAGGCGCAGGTCTTGACGAAATCGTTACAGAATGTGAATTGCCCCGTGCAGAAGTAGAGATGCTATTGTCGGTTTATCAAGGTCCCGGACGACCATAACAGTTATTTTCAGTAAACTGCCCTCTATAGATTGCACTAGACATATATATTCAAGTTTGTGTTAGAATGTTCCGCTTTATTTCCGCATGATTTTTGTGTTAACAATGACAAGGACTTAGGTCTGTGAACTTATCTTTTTCTATCTATTTTCGTACATTATTATTTATTTCTTTGATTGTGTTGGGTGGTTGTTCTTCAACTCCTTCCGTAAATGAAGAGGCAAGCGATCCACGTGATCCATTGGAAACCATTAACCGCCCATTTTGGACTTTTACTTGGGATTATGCCGATAAATATGTCATAAAACCTACGGCAGAAGCGTATATCACTTACACGCCAACTTTTTTACGTACAGGTCTTTATAATATGGCTTTGAACTTAAATGAGCCATCTAGCATTATTAACAACTTACTTCAGTTAAAGCTTGAGGAAGCGGCAAAGAGTACAGGGCGTTTTGCACTAAACTCGACAATAGGCTTACTTGGTTTTTATGACCCCGCAAGTGATTTCGGTTGGTCAGGTGAACAAGAAGAATTTGGTGAGGTATTAGGAAGTTATGGAGTAGGTGACGGGCCTTATCTTGTAGTGCCTGCCATTGGGCCAAGCTCTGTTAGAGAAGAAGTAGGTGATTATGTTGATGGCTTATATTGGCCTTTAGCTGTTATTGACTTTTGGCCTAACCTTGTTCGATTAGGTGTTATTGGCTTAGAAAAACGAGCATCTATTCGAGATCAAGAGCAATTAGTAGAAGATTCTGCTGACTCTTATGAATTTATTAAAAATGCGTACTTTCAAAATATGAATTATCGTTTATATGACGGTAATCCACCTATTGTTGTTGATGAAGATGAAGAAGCTGAAATTGATGCTTTATTAGAAGAGTTTGACGATATTGATGAATAATTCTTAGAAACATTAATACAACATCATAAAACGAGTACCTAAATTGATCGCAATTTGGTAGAATTGCGGCAATTTTTATTCTAACCACAAAATTGGAAATTTTTAGATGAATATCATTGAAGGTTCATTTGAGGCGAAAGGCAAAAAATTTGCTATCGTTGTATCGCGTTTTAATCATTTTATTGTAGACAGTTTACTTGATGGTGCTATCGATGCGCTAAAACGTCACGGAAGTGTTGCAGACGAAGATATTACTGTAGTAAAAGTACCTGGTGCTTATGAATTACCGTTAGCCGCTAAAAAAGTTGCAGCAAAAGGTGATTACGATGCCATTATTGCCATTGGTGCAGTTATTCGAGGTGGCACACCGCATTTTGATTTTGTTGCAGGTGAATGTAACAAAGGTCTAGCTCAAGTTTGTTTAGAATCAGAAATCCCAGTTTCTTTTGGTGTAATAACCACTGACTCTATTGAACAAGCTATTGAACGTGCAGGCACTAAAGCAGGAAACAAAGGTGGCGAAGCTGCTCTTGGCGCTTTAGAGATGGTAAACGTTCTTAGTCAAATTTAGGAAAAGCATTTTGAAACCTTCACCAAGAAGAAAGGCGCGTGAATTAGCCGTGCAAGCGGTTTATTCATGGCAAATCAGCCAAAACTCCGTTAGTGATGTTGAAGTTAACTTCATTACTGATAATGCAAAACGTCGCTTTGATATAGAGTATTTTCAGTTATTACTTCGTGGCGTAACGGCTAATGTTAACGAGTTAGATCTAGCTATTTCTCCGCATGTTGACCGCCCGTTAGATGATATTGACCAAGTTGAAAAAGCCATTTTACGTGTTGCTGTTTTTGAGTTGAGTGACTGTCAAGAAGTGCCTTATCGCGTAGTTATCAATGAAGCTATTGAACTTGCAAAATCTTTTGCTGCTGATGATAGTCATAAATTTGTCAATGGCGTACTTGATAAAGTTGTAAAACTAGTTCGTTCACAAGGTTAATTCGACAGGGCGTTGATACTAGTAAAGCAGATATTATGAAAGAATTTGAGCTAATAAAGCATTTCTTTACTGAGCAAAAAGTAAAGCGTAAAGATGTTTTGCAGGGAATTGGTGACGACTGTGCTGTTATCGCTTGTACTGAAAACCAACATATAGTTGTTACTACTGATACGCTCGTTGCAGGTGTTCACTTTCCTTTGGAAACACCTGCTCGTGCTATTGGTCATAAAGCGGTAGCAGTTAACCTATCTGATATTGCTGCTATGGGTGCAAAGCCTAGCTGGGTCTCACTGGCCATAACCCTTCCTGAAGTTGACAATACTTGGTTGAGTGAGTTCTGCGAAGGGGTCTTTGAGCTGTGTGAGTATTACAATGTTGAGCTTATTGGTGGCGATACTACCCAAGGCCCTTTAAGTATTACTATTACAGCACAAGGACTTATACCTGAGGGGAAATATTTATCACGCTCTGGTGCTAAGGCTGGAGACTGGCTATATGTTACGGGTGATATTGGTGATGCTGCTTTAGCACTTCAACATATCAACAATGAAGTTACCTTAGAGCCGGCTTTTATTGAGCCAATACAAAGCAAACTAGACTACCCAAAACCAAGAGTTTTAGCTGGGCAGGCGTTGAGAGAGTATGCTTCGTCAGCAATTGATATTTCTGATGGTTTACTTGCTGATTTAGGCCATATCTGCCAAGCCTCTAATGTTGGCGCTAACATTGTACTTGATGCTCTTCCTATTTCTCAAATTCTACGGGATTCTTTGTTCTTCGATGATGCTATTAAACTAGCATTAAACGGAGGCGATGATTATGAGTTACTGTTTACTATTTCAGAAGATAATAAAGTCGGTATGGAAACTGCGTTGACTAACGCGGGTATACCATATACTTGTATTGGCCAAATTAATGCGACTCAAACAATTTCGACAACGTTAAATAATAAACCTGTGCCAATTAATAGCAGTGGTTTTGAGCATTTTTCTGAGAAATAGCTCTTTTCGCAAATGTATGTCTGAATCATACTTCTAAGGAAAACATGAGTAACTTAAAATCAGCTGTTGTTTTTAATTTAGCTAATCCTATTCAGTTCCTTGCTCTGGGGTTTGGTAGTGGTTTAGCCCCAAAAGCGCCAGGCACATTTGGCACGTTAGCCGCCATTCCTGTCTATTTACTGTTAGCTACCTTAACTCCTTCTTTTTATGCGCTAGCTGTATTAGTGATGACTATTGCTGGCTTTTATATTTGTGGTAAAGCTGCTGACGATTTAGGTGTACACGATCATCCAGCGATTGTCTGGGATGAGTTTGTTGGTTTCTTTATCACCATGTTTATGATCCCTATTAGCTGGCAAAGTATTTTAGTTGGTTTTTTATTATTTAGACTGTTTGATATTGTTAAACCGTGGCCTATTTCTTTTGTCGATAAAAAGGTGTCTGGCGGCTTTGGTATTATGATTGATGATGTTTTAGCCGGTATATTTGCTTTAATAATCATGCAGTTGATTTTTTAATTAACATTCTTTTCGTTTATTGACCTCTATCAATAGTATTTCATCTCTTTTTAGGCTACTTTAAAGACTGAGTTTAGATAATTTTTTAAAACAACTTGTTTTTTAGTTTTCTGCCCTCAGCTCTATAAGTGAGCATTAAAAATCATTATTTACTTATTATTAAATAATGTTTTTAGTTAAAAGTAACAGTTAAAAGGAATACTTATGAAAATAAATCTTTCTGGTCACCACGTTGAAGTTACTGATTCAATAAAAGAACATGTAGAGGAAAAATTTTCCAAAATCGCAAACCACTTTCCCACCCTAATCTCATTAGATGTTATTATTGCTAAAGAGCATAATAAGCACCATGTAGAGCTGACAACGAACTATGAAGGCTCACGAATATCGACGAAAGGCTCAGATGCTGTTATGTATCCAGCTATTGCTAGCGCAGCGAAAAAGTTAGATTCAGCTTTGAAGCATCGTAAAGGGCAATTAAAAGCTAACTTACATGCTAAGCCAAAGGGGACTGCTCCTGATATTGCCCATGAAATTGTACAAGAAATGAACTTGGCTTAAAACAGATAAAATAAATTAGTATTTAAAAAATTTAAAACCGTTAAATAATTATATTTAACGGTTTTTTTGTTTCTAACCACTAGTGAAATTCGAGCTAAGGATCTTGACTAGTATATGCTTGTATTTTATGAGTAGAATTATTCTTCTATGCTATCTTCTGAGGGTGCTTCTTGTTCAATTTTGGCTCTTTCTGCTTTTGATATATAGCGAGGTTTATTGCTTTTATGTAATTTAGCATTAGCCTTTTTTTGTTTCTTTTTTAATGTTTCATTTATTTTTTTCTTACGGTTCATTTTACTTTTACTTATTTAATAAATTGCTACTTGATGAGGAACTCATTACTTGTGAAATTAATTGGTGCGAATATATGCCCATCTGCGCTTAAAGTTAGTGCGAGAAGACATTTGCTGCTATTATGCGCGCAATTACTTTCCCATGAAAGTTTTTTATATTTTCATTTCTATCACCAGAGGTAGCTGCCTTGAACCAGTCAACTAATAACGACAATATTAATCGTGATTTTTCGTCATTGAATTTATCCGCTGAATTGTTAAAAAACTTAACATCGCTTGGTTACGAACAAATGACACCAATTCAGGCACAAAGCCTGCCCAAAATGCTTGCTGGTAAAGATGTGATTGCTCAGGCAAAGACAGGCTCAGGCAAAACGGCTGCATTTGGATTAGCTTTATTGCAGAAATTGCAGGTTAAGCGTTTTCGTATCCAGTCAATGGTGCTTTGTCCAACCCGTGAATTAGCTGATCAAGTAGCTAAAGAACTCCGTAAGCTGGCACGTGCAGTACATAATATTAAAGTGTTAACTTTATGTGGAGGCACGCCTTTTGGTCCGCAAATAGGTTCATTAGAGCATGGCGCACACATTATTGTTGGTACACCAGGGCGAATTGAAGAGCATGTGATTAAAGGGACACTTAAACTTGATGATTTGAATCTACTTGTGCTTGATGAAGCCGACCGCATGTTAGAAATGGGCTTTGAATCAGCACTAGATAATATTATTGAGCGCACACCATTAAACCGCCAAACGTTATTATTTAGTGCTACTTTCCCTAAACAAATTCAAGCGATTAGTGAAAGTATCATGACAAAGCTTGAGATGGTCACTGTTTCTGCAAGTGAAGATAAAACAAACATTAATCAGCACTTTTATCATATAACTGATGATGAAGAGCGATTTGAAGCGGCACGTTTATTACTTATGGCAAACCCTGTCGAATCGACGGTCATTTTTTGTAATACCAAAAAAGAAACACAGGCCGTATGCACTAAATTGCAAAATGATGGTTTTAGTGCCTTGGCACTACATGGCGACTTAGAGCAACGAGATAGAGACCAAACTCTATTAAGGTTTGCCAATAAAAGTGTTGCCATACTGGTTGCAACTGACGTTGCAGCACGAGGATTAGATATAGACTCGCTAGACTTAGTGATGAATTATCATATCGCCCACGATAGTGAAGTGCATGTGCATAGAATAGGACGTACGGGACGTGCAGGTAATTCGGGCAAGGCCTTATCATTATTTAATGATAAAGAAAGCTACAAAGTTGCCTTACTAGAAGATGAACTTGAGCAAACGATTACACCTGAGATACTTCCGTCAATTGATGTGTTAGCAAAGCCGAGATTAGCTGCGAGCATGGCGACTATACAAATTGATGGTGGTAAAAAACAGAAAGTGCGACCGGGTGATATTTTGGGTGCGTTAACTGCTAAAGGTGGTGGTGAAATAAAAGGTGCTAACGTGGGGAAAATCAATGTTTTTGATAATAAGGCCTATGTAGCAGTGCAGAAAAAAGTGCTAAAAATAGCACTTAAAAAACTTACTAATGGCAAGATGAAGGGGCGAAACTTTAAAGTACGTCACTTGGCTTATTAGTTGTAAATTCACTTAATAGAAATCGCTACTATTTGGTTAATTTTACTAAAATGTTATTTTTATTATGATGTTATTAAAATGCTTTGTTGTTTATCGTGTTGAAAAATAAGGGAAATAAAGTTGGCATTGGTTTTGTAATATTTATTACTAAACAACCTTTTTATTTTTAAAATTAGAACAACACTCAAGGAAGCAAAATGAAAAATAATACTACTTTTAACAAAACATTATTAACAGCAACTTTACTGGTAGCCTTTTCTGCAACGAATGCCTTAGCTCATAACTCTTGTGATGTTGAATTAGAGTCGGGTATTAAAATCAATGAAAAAACCATTGAGTTTTTTGCTGAGAAAAGTAAAAGAACCCTATACATCATTGAAAATGATGAAACCTTAATTGTTGATGGGAATGTTATTGATTTAGACTCTACACAACAAGCCTTGGTTACAGAATACTCATCTAACATTAAAGCTATGGTTCCACAGGTGAGAAATATCGCTATTGAAGGAGTTGATTTGGCTCTTGAAGGCGTTAACCTAGCATTTAATGAATTGTTAGGAGAAGGTAATTCTGTTGGCGAAGATCTGACTTATGAGTTATCAAATATTCGAGATGAAGTATCAGAGCGTTTTACTTTAAAGCACGGCTTTACTATTGGTGAAGACGGTCTTGAAGGTGAAGACTTACTAGGTAACGAATTTGAGCAGCGTATTGAATCAGCTGTGGAAAGTGCCGTGATGAGCTCTATGGGTAGCATTATGATGGCGGTTGGTAGAGAAATGATCTCTTCAGGCGGTGATACTAATGCTTTTGAAACTCGCATGGAAGCATTTGGTGAAAATATTGAGCATGAAATGGAAAGCAGAGCTGAGCAAATTGAACTTAAAGCCGACAAGCTTTGTTTAGCGGCCGTTGAAATTGATCAGTTAGAAGAGCAATTAAAAGATAGCATTGATTCATTAGAAGATATTAATGTTATTTCAGCTGACTATAATGCAGATAACAGCGCTGATAACCACAGAGAAAATAGACATTTTCATGATGATAAAAATGCCATGTAATTGCTAAGTAAAAGCTGGGTTTATATTAAAGAATAAAAGTAAAAATGTATCACTAGGCTCGACAATGTTATTATTGTCGAGCCTTTTTTCTTCATTTTTCATCAAATAAGTATGCACGCTGTTCACCAACTTCATCAATTTCGTAAAAGTTTAAGCACGACAACCTATAAAGCGAGAGGACAACGAGTTATCCGTTGCCCACTATGTCAGTTAGCACAAAAATTCTGTATTTGTGATATTGCGCCTAACCGCGAAGAAATTAACACCAATGCTGGTTTTCTGTTGTTGATGTATGACACAGAGGTACTTAAACCAAGTAATACGGGTAAGCTCATTGCTGATTTAATTCCCGACACTTACGCTTTTTTATGGTCAAGAACAACAAAAAATGAAGCGCTTCAAGCTGTGCTTGATGATGAGAAATGGCAACCCTTCGTGGTGTTTCCACAAGAGTATGCACAAGAAGATCGTCAAGTTGAAACAAAGTCTATTGAGTGTGCTGATGGAAAAAGGCCACTTTTTATTATGCTTGATGGTAGCTGGCGTGAAGCCAAAAAGATGTTTCGAAAAAGTCCCTATTTAGATAAGTTCCCGTTGGTTTCATTTGACCCGAAACAGTTTATTGAAAGCGAACTTCTGGCAACCCAAACAGCCCTTCAAGAAGCCGATAAAGAAACTGTAAATGAAGTTGAATTCACACCCGTTGGCGATAACTCTCGTTATACCGTGCGAAAAACACAGCTTGAGCATCAGTTTTCAACTGCAGAAGTGGCAGCAAGAGTATTAAATATGTGTGGCGAAGATAACAATGCCCACTTATTAGACTTATGGTTTGATGTCTTTAATTATCAATATCAAAAAAGTGTTTGTCAGCGAAATAAGGGGAATCCAAAGGCTGTTGATAATTATCAAGAGTTTAAAAATAATTATGCTAGTGATTAGTAAAAGAAGCGAAAACATTGGATTGTTTTCGCTTCTAGTATTTTTCAGTGTTTACTATTTCATACTAATGGTAGTGTGAATATCTGTACCATCTTGATGATCAGGTTCAAACCAACGAGCAGTTACTGACTTAGTGTAAGTCCAAAAACTTACTACTTGCTTACCGTTAGGACCTAAATCACCTAATTTAGAACCACGAGAACCGGTAAAGCTGAAATAGGCAACCGGCACAGGAATTGGCACATTAATACCTACCTGACCAACATCGATATCATTTTCAAATTTACGTGCATTCCAGCCTGAGGAAGTGAAAATTGAAGTACCATTACCATTTGGATTGGCGTTGATAATCTCAATCGCTTCTTCTAAAGTCTCAGCTTCTAATACACAAAGTGCTGGGCCAAAGATTTCTTGTGTATAGATGTCCATGTCAGTTGTTACATTAGTAAATAATGTTGGTCCAACAAAGTTACCATCAGGGTAGCCTTCTACTTGACAGTCTCTACCATCAACTAACAAGGTTGCACCTTGCTCAACACCTGAATCTAAAATACTTAAAATACGCGCCTTGGCTTGAGGTGAAACCACAGGGCCTAAATCAGCATCTCTTTGTGTGCCTGGGCCAACTTTCATTTGCTTAGCACGCTCAACAATTTCAGGTAACCAATTGCGAGACTCGCCCACTAAAATAGTCACAGGGTTAGCCATACAGCGTTGACCAGCCGCACCAAATGCTGAACCTAATAAGTCGTTGATAGCACGATCTTTATTGGCATCAGGCATGATAACCATATGGTTTTTAGCACCCATCATTGATTGTGCGCGCTTGCCGTGCTTACTCGCATGGTTATACACTTTTGTACCCACATTAGTTGAACCAATAAATGAAACGGCTTTAACAGGCTCTGCTTCAATTAATTGATTAACTACATCTACATCACCGTGTACAACGTTAAGTACGCCAGCAGGTACACCCGCTTCAAGAGCTAATTCAACCAAACGAATTGTTGATGATGGATCTTGCTCTGACGGTTTTAAAATAAAGGTGTTACCACAGGCGATAGCAGGTGGGAACATAAAAGAAGGTAGCATTAACGGGAAGTTAAAGGCCGTGATGCCCACACCAACACCTAATGGCTTGTTCAATGTGTAAGTATCAACACCTGTGGCAGCATTGTTAGCCATTTCACCTAATTGTAAGCGCGTGATTGAACATGCATTTTCAATTGCTTCTAGAGAACGTCCAACTTCACCTTCTGCATCAGGTAATGTTTTACCATGCTCTAAAGTAACTAATTCAGCTAGTTCTTGCGTATGCTCTCTAACAAGTTGTTGGAACGTTAGCATGATGCGCATGCGGTTTGTTAAAGAAACTTTTGACCACGTTTTAAAAGCCTCTGCGGCATTAGCAATAGCAGCATCAACTTCTTCTTTAGTGGCTACAGGTACACGGGCAACAACTTCTTGTGTAGCAGGGTTTAATACATCTAACCAAGTATCTGTTGTTGAGCGAACTTTTTCACCATTAATAATCAATGGAATTTCTTTAATAGTCATAATAAGCCTTATCTTTCAAATTAAGTGCGAGCGTTAATTAAACAATTGAGTTGCTATTAAAATAGGTGTTAATGACCCATAGAACAACACGCAAAAAAGCAACGTGTATTGCAATTTTGCAATTTGTGGCGTTTTACTGATAAACTGGCTTAATGAATTGGGATGATATTAAAGTATTTTTAGAAGTTGCTCGTAGCACACGCTTGTCTACTGCCGCCAAGCGCCTGGCTATTGACGCCTCAACATTATCACGCAGGCTTCATAAACTGGAAGAAAGTTTATCTACAAAATTATTTGAACGTACCGTTGAAGGGCATGTCTTAACTTTTGATGGTAATAAGCTGTTACAGTATGCAAGGCGCATGGAACTTGATGCTAGCCAAGCGCTTGATGAAATTAAAGAGCAGAAAAGTTTGAACAGTGGTCGTGTCAGAGTAGGAGTTACAGAAGCCTTTGGTAGTTTTTTTATTTCTCCGAATTTGCTTGAACTTAAACAGCTTTTTCCAAATATTCAAGTTGAGTTAGTTCACTTCGCCCGAGATGTAAAAATTAGTCGTAATGAAGCTGATATCGCCATTGCGGTAGATAAACCTAAAAGCACCTCAACTATTATTACCAAGTTGTGTGATTATCAATTACAACTCTATGGACATCAAAGCTATCTGAACAACCTAACAGGTGATGTTGTCTTTGATCAATTAGCTCAACACCAATGGGTAAGTTATGTCGATAACTTGTTATTTACAGAGCAGCTTTCCTATGTAAAAGATCTAAACGCCGACATTATGCCTAGTTTTCAAAGCACCAGTATTACCAGTCAATATAGCGCAATAAAAAGTGGCTTAGGGATTGGTATTTTGCCTTGCTTTTTAGCTGAACAAGATGCTAGCTTAGTGAGGTTATGTGTTGATGATGTGAAATTAGTGCGTAGTTTTTATCTAGTTACACATCCGGAGAGCAAACGACTTTCACAAGTGAATACTGTATGGCAATATTTAAAAGATCTAGCGCAACAAAAAGCGCATATTTTAATGCCTGAATAATGTCAAACGGAGCAATCAACGAGTCCTCTTGGTATCATATGGACTTAGTTTCTAATTATAGTAGTAATGTATAGGTTAACATGGATAATTTGAACACAGTACAACAGCCAACATCAGATATACAAGAACAAAAAACAGCACCTTGGGCGCTGATCATATTTATTGTTTTAGCCATTGTAGCTATAGGTATCGCTTGGCAATTTACCGGAAACAAAGAAGAAGTTGTAGAAAAAGAGCAACCCGTAATCGCACCTGTGATTGAAGAGGTTCAAGAAGTTAAAGAAATTGCACCCGTAGTAGAGGTTGAACCTGAGCCTATTATTGAAGAGCCTTTAGAGGCAATAGAAGAAGTTGAACCAGAAGTTGTTGAAAACCCTTTACCAACACTTGATGACAGTGATGATTGGTTAAAAATAAAATTACCAGAACTCACTTGGCGAAAAGAACTGCTTAAACTTGTTATTGATGAAGACATGATCAGACGCTTTGTCGTTTTTACCGATAACTTTGCCCAAGGTATCATTGCTTATGAACATAGCCCTTTTGTTTTACCTAAAGCTAAGTTCACACCTGACACAGAGCAAATGAGCTTTCAAGAGGTAACCGTTGAAAATTCAAAAGTAAAAAATCAAGTATGGCAATGGAATGAAGCCTCAACAAAGCGCTTTGGTTCGTATGTTGATCTATTACGCTCTATGGACAGTGATAGTTTAGTGCAATGGTATTTTGAAGTTAAGCCGTTGATTGACGAAGCATATGATGAATTAGGCTACGGTGGTGAAGACTTCACCAGAACTTTACAAGATGCCATAACCCGTGTTCTTGATATGGAATTACCTAAAAGCTCAATGGCATTAACTCGCCCTAGTGTTATGTATCACTTTGCTGATGCTGAGCTTGAAGCCTTGCCCGATACAGATAAGTTACTGCTACGTTTAGGCAAAGATAACCTGTTAGTGATGAAATCTGTACTATTAGAGTTGCACGAAAAATTAGCACAACAAGAAAATGGTGTGCATTAATGGCAATGACCAAAAATGACTTGCCAACAATTCCTGATTGCATTCCAACAACCACAGCAGATTTTTCGAGTAAAATAGGCTTGTTGGCTTTGAATATTTTAGGCTGGAAAATAGTTGGAGAGTTACCCCATAAATCAAAGCTTGTTGTTGCAGTAGCGCCCCATACCTCAAATTGGGATTTTGTTGTCGGTATTGCGGCGATGTTAGCGTTAAAATTGCGTATTCGATTTCTAGGGAAAAAAGCTATTTTTATCTGGCCATTTAAATCTATTCTAAGAAGCTGGGGCGGTATCGCCGTAGACCGTAAAGCCAAACATGGCGTTGTGGGTCAAATGGTGGAAAAGTTTGAGCAAAGCGAACAATTTGTATTGGCGCTTGCTCCAGAAGGAACGCGTAGCAAAACCAAAGAATGGAAAAGTGGCTTTTTACATATTGCACATCAAGCAAAAGTACCAGTAGTGCCAGTGAGTTTAGATTTTGCTAAGAAAGAATTGAGATTTCACTCTGCTATTGAAATTAGTGAAAATATCGAACTTGAACTCACTAACTTTAAAAAAGTATTTGCCAATGTTTGTGCAAAAAATCCACAAGCAGTGTGAAGTTAATAGAAAAAGTATAACAAGTGCTTGCATCTAATCGCCCCTTTAGCGATAATTCGCGCGCTTCATTAATTATTGAAACCTTTTAATAGTTCAATGAAATAATGTAAAACTAATTTAGTATTTACATCTACTATGGTGACCCTTTTGGTCCCCTCGCAATGATACTCTGTGAACTCGGCCAGGTCCGGAAGGAAGCAACCGCAGCAGACGACTCATGTGCCGAGGTGTGGCTACTAGGGTTACCACCCAATCTCCACTTTTCAATGACTTACACCAGAAAAAGCGTAACTGCTACAATTGGTGCTACATTGAAATCAGCAAATATTCCTCATTTATATATCCGCAACGGTATTTATTATTATCGTAATCAATCTACTTGGAAGTCCTTAAAAACTGTCTAGAGAACAGAAGACTTATCAAAGTCATCATCATCAGGCTGCTTTTTGGTATCAAGAGTAGGTCTTCTTTGTCGCAGCTGCCGTTCTTAAAATTTTATTTAAAAAATTAACTAAATTTAGCTAAATATTGAGAGTGCCATTTTGTACGTAAAGCGGAAGTGTCAGAGTAATTGAGGCAAAGTTCTCCTTCAAGCTCATTGCTGCCGTTGGCAACTAATTTCAAAACGGCAATTTGGAGCCGAAGCAGACACAGTTACCTCCTCAATAGAAAGAATGCTTTAACTATTACTAGTTGATATTTAGGGAGTATAAGGAAATAATCAACTTCTCTTATTTGATATGGATATTAATCTAATGAAGTTCATTGTATTTGTTCTATTTTCCCTTATAAGCACAAGCTGTTTGGCATTTTCAACACAACCCAATTTTGATTTTGAACAAATTGAAGCTGCATCACCTAAAGGATGGAGAAATTTTGGGGATTCGATTAATTACACTCATTCTGTTGATAATAAAGTTTTTCAAAGTGGCAAGCATTCCGTTTCATTAGAGTTTACAGGTGATAAAGCTGGTTTTAGAGCATGGAGCTATACTATCCCTGCTAAATACCAAGGAAATAAAATAACGTTACGAGGATATATCAAAACTGAGAATGTTAGTGATGGTTGGGCTGGCCTATGGATGCGTATTGATCCTAAGGTTTCTTTTGACAATATGAAAGACAGAGGGGTTAGTGGCACAACAGGTTGGCAAAAATATGAAATCACATTGGATTTAAAGCCATTAAGTGCAAAAAATATTGTCGTAGGCGGGCTTCTTGTTGGTAAAGGGAAAATGTGGGTTGATAACCTTGAATTGTCTATTGATGATCAACCTATAGAAAAAGCTCTGCCTATAAAATTGCCTTTGGCATTGGAAGATAGAGAATTTGATTCAGGATCAAAAATTACAATACCTAATTTAAATAAAGTTTCATTAGAAGACCTAGAACTCATGGCAAGGGTGTGGGGGTTTTTAAAATACCATCACCATGCTATAGCCAGTGGGAATTACAATTGGGATTACGAGCTATTTAGGGTTCTGCCAAGCTATTTAAAGGCTCAAAGTCGGTCAGAGAGAGATGAAATATTATTAGGCTGGATAGATAGGTTAGGAAGTATTGAACAATGTAACGATTGTAAACTGACAGACTCTAGTGAGTTTCTTTCGCCAGATTTAGGTTGGACTAGCAACTATGGTATATCTACTGAGCTTCAAAACAAACTTTCTTATGTCTACTCTAATAGGCATCAAAATGGTCATTTTTATATTGGAAGTGCATCCGCAGGTAATCCTGAATTTAGAAATGAAAATGCTTATGCCAATATGCCATACCCTGATGATGGTTTTAGGCTTTTGGCTGTGTTTAGGTATTGGAATATGATTCAGTATTACTTTCCTTATAAACACTTAATAGATAAAAGTTGGGATCAAGTATTAACTAACTATATTGACACATTTATAAATGCTAAAAATGAACTGGAATATGAATTAGCTGCATTACAACTGATTGGTGAAGTACAGGATACCCATGCAAATTTATGGGGCGGTAAAAATCAAATTTTGCGAGAGAAGGGAGATTATTTTCCACCTGTTTACACTAGGATTATTGAAGGAAAACTGGTTGTAACCGATTTCTATACCGATGACGTTGAAGAAAATACTGAAATGTCTAAATTTGTCGGGTTAAATATTGGAGATGTAATCACTAAAATTGATGACGTAGAGATAGAAACATTAATAGAAGAGCGTTTACCTTATTACCCCGCATCAAACTATGCCACCCAATTACGGGACATAGCACCAGAACTGTTACGGTCAAATAAAAAATCTATAAACGTAAAGTTTATCAGGGATAAAAATACTAAAACGACAGAGTTAAAATTATACGAAAGAAATGAGCTAAATATGTTTCGTTTGTATCGCAAGGAAGTTGACGGGCAGAGCTATAGATTATTAGATAATGAAGTTGGTTATGTCACTTTAAAAAATATAAAAAAAGAAGATATTGGAGCGATTAAAAAGGAGCTTATAAATACCAAGGGAATTATAATTGATATACGAAATTATCCATCTACTTTTGTTCCATTTTCTTTAGGTTCATTTTTTGTTGATGAAAATACACCATTCGTAAAATTTACAAAGGCTAATTTTAATAACCCTGGAGAGTTTACTTTTACTGTTCCTCTTGAAATACCAAAGTCTCAAAATAGCTATAAAGGTAAATTAGTTGTATTGGTTAATGAGATTACCCAAAGTAGTGCAGAGTACACTTCAATGGCATTTAAAGCGGGAAATAATACTACTATCATAGGAAGCACAACCGCTGGTGCTGATGGCAATGTTTCTACTATTTATCTTCCTGGCAATTTAAAGACTATGATTTCAGGTATTGGTGTTTATTATCCTGACGGAACAGAAACCCAAAAAATAGGTATAGTTCCTGACATAGAATTATTACCAACAATTGAAGGTATCAAAGCAGGTAAAGATGAATTGTTGGAAAAAGCGATTGAGATTATACAATCTGAATAAGTTAATAGAACAACTAGGATAAATTCATTAATCAAGTCAACTCTTAGAAACAAACGGTAATTTTTAGCTTAAAAATTCAGATCTCTTTCTGGCAAGAACTAGCATACTATGTAAAAAGATTTATGTCCTGTTTGTCGGAGGGACTGCCGCTTTGATTTAAAGTCTCTATGACCGCTATGGTGGCAGACTGTGTAAAAACTAAATTTAATTTACTCAAACCCCAATATTCTCTCTACAATTTATTATTTCAGCAGTAAATTACTTGCATGTTGTTTATTTGGGGGTGAGGAAGCTGATATCCACTTTATTAGCGCG